>JACCEE011946656.1_pt1 | contig 36394 bp, 31 predicted proteins | sample 7449931 | NCBI WGS metagenome assembly JACCEE01 (sample SAMN15323457, study PRJNA562643) | freshwater metagenome | isolation source: river surface water | place: USA:Blue River Watershed | collected 2017-08-19 | reverse complement strand
GCTTTCACATCTCTGTTCAGCAATCCGCCCCGATTCTTTGCCCAACCTTTTTCAAGAACGACTGGCGTCTCTTTTCGGATGGATGAACTTCCCGGTGATAACCTTTCAGCTCAATCTCCGGCCCTTCTGCAATGCAACTTTTTATCGCCGTTCGGTCGGCTTCTTCGTTCAGCTAAGAACAATTCCGCTTTCCCATCGCTTCAGGGCGACCTTTTATGGCTTGCCTGATATTTTAAATGTAGAGCACATTCAGACACTTTACAAACTTTTCATCCCTTTTATATCAACCCGTTACAAACCAAACTTATCAACATTTTGTTGATAAATCCAAACAGACAACACATTCATTATCTGACACGTACAATAAAAATCAAATAATCAAAATTATGACAATTTTTTTTGAGTCCATTTTTATAAAAATATCCGGTTAAAATTACTGCCAACATTTTATTGCCGGCGCGTGTTATTTATAAAAGCAAAATCAGGTCGAAAATGAAATATCTGTTTATTGTAAATCCGATTGCCGGTGTAGGCGGCAAAAGACATTTTCCGGAATTAATTAGTCAATTTTGCATTGAAAAACAGATTGTTCACAAGGTACTTTTTACCCGTTGCCCGGGCGATGCTATAGAAATTGTGCAACAGTACTTTGACCATTATGATGCCTTTGTGGCGGTTGGCGGCGATGGAACAACGAATGAACTGGTAACAGCTTTGGCCGGAAAAGACAAATTAATGGGGTTAATTCCAGCCGGTTCAGGCAATGCCTTGGGACGCCAATTGGGCATATCGCTCACCGCTTCATCGGCCATGAAACAGCTTTGCCAATCGCAACCTTTAACCATCGATACTGGCATTATCAATCAGCGCAGGTTTGTTAATGTTGCCGGCCTCGGGTTCGACGACCATGTAGCCCGTTGTTATGCTCAAAACACTTTCAGGGGAGCAGTACCCTATATTTCGCATGTTGTAAATGAGTTTCCACTCTATACATCATCGTCCTACGAAATAGAGATTGACGGAAAATTGTGGGCAGGTAAAGCGTTTGTGGTATCGGTTGCCAATTCCTCGCAATACGGCAACAACGCCTTTATTGCTCCGCGTGCCATTATTAACGATGGTTGGCTCGACCTTTGCATTATGCACCCCTTTCCGGTAGGCATGGCTCCGGAGATGGCCATCAGATTGTTAAACAAACAACTCGATAATTCGCGTTACTGCGAATATTTTAGAGCCAAGAAAATTGTGATTAAAGGATATAACCTCAACTTTCATGTTGATGGCGAACCTGTCACCAATCAGGAAACGATTGAAATCAATATTGACCCTCAATCGCTTAGAGTTTTGACTCCTAAACCCAACTAACAAAACCGGCCATCAGCCGGTTCTGTTACTTCGATTCTTTCACCCGTCCTATGGTTTGAGCGAGAATTATTTTCTGATGTGGCTGTAAATTCAGTTTTTGGGCTAATTCATCCTTTGGAATCAATCCGCGGATGACACAGCCCAGATTGACAGATGCGCAATAGAGATAAATATTCTGGGCAATAAAGCCGGCATTGGCATACGACCAAACTGGTTCTTGATTGAAATCTTTGTTTTGTGCCTTTTTTAAATCGGCCACATAGACCAGATTTAACGGTGCTTTACCGACAAAATCCTGCGTTCCGGTGAGGCTTCGTAGATCTTCGCCCAGCAGTTTCATCAGACTTTGACTCTTTGCATTGTAAAGAAACACACCGTCGGCTTTTACAACATAGATATCAATTTCCTGAAAGTTGCGCGCCGAAGGTGCCGTTCTTTTACCTGATCGGTTGAAACCCCAGCCGGCCCAAAGTAAATTCGATAATGTTTGCTGATCAATATCTTTAGTAGAGAATTCGCGTGTCGATTCTCTTTTTGACAAAGCGTCCATCAGCGGCATGCCGCCTTTTTGTTGTGGTACAGGGAGTTTAATTTCCTGAGCGAAGAGCGTCAGCGTAAAAACCGACAATAATAAAAAGGGTATCAGATGTTTCATAGAATAAAGAAAAGATGTGTATTAGAACCTAAGCTAAAAATTCAAATTTAATAACCTTTTGTATTTTTGGGCTGACTAAAACCCGTCACCCACATATAACTTAATATCAGACAGCGTGATGGTCTTATTGCTTAAAATAATCAGCCTTTCAATAACATTCCTGAATTCGCGAATATTTCCTGTCCACGAACGTTTCATCAACTCCTCGAGAGCCTCAGTTTCAATCTCTTTGACTGTTTGACCATATTCATTACAAATATTTCGAACAAAATGACTGGCCAGCAACGGGATATCCTCTTTTCGCTGGTCAAGGGCCGGAACATGAATCAAGATAACGCTTAGACGATGGTACAGGTCTTCGCGAAAATTTCCATGCTTAATTTCCTCCTGTAAATCTTTATTCGTGGCAGCAATTACCCGAACATTAACGTCGACCGGCTTATCGCTTCCTACACGGGTAATGATATTTTCCTGCAGAGCGCGCAACACCTTGGCTTGCGCCGAATGGCTCATATCGCCCACTTCGTCGAGAAAAAGTGTTCCACCATCGGCCTGTTCAAACTTCCCTTTTCGTTGCTTAATGGCCGATGTAAAAGCGCCCTTCTCATGACCAAACAATTCACTTTCTATTAATTCAGAGGGGATTGCCGCACAATTTACCTCTACAAAAGGGCCTTCACTTCGGGTCGAAAGTTCGTGCAAACGCCTGGCAACCAACTCTTTTCCCGAACCATTCGCTCCGGTTATCAAAACCCGGGCATCGGTAGGGGCAACGCGATCGGTCATCTCAAGTACTTTTCTGATGGCCTGAGACTCGCCAATAATCTCGAATCGTTGATTGACCTTTTGCTTTAGAATCTTTGTCTCTTTTACCAATACTGTTTTATCACCAGCATTGCGGATGGTTATCAGCAAACGGTTCAAATCCAATGGTTTTTCAATAAAATCGTATGCTCCTTTTTTGATGGCCTCAACTGCAGTATCGATATTGCCATGACCCGAAATCATCACCACAGTAGTTTCAGGTTTTGTATCCATGATTTTGTCGAGCAGTTCAATTCCATCCATGCCGGGCATTTTTATGTCGCAAAGCACAATATCATAGTCGGTTGCTTTAACCATTTCGAAGCCGGCAAGTCCATCCTCGGCCAGATCAACCGCGTAACCTTCGAATCCTAAAATATCTTTCAGACTGTTCCTGATACTTTTTTCGTCGTCAACAACCAAAATCTTTGACATAGCTCTTTTTGTTTAGTTGGTCAAAATCAGAATTTCAACTGATTTAACAGTTGAATATAAATTGAGATACCTTCCGTAATTTCGTTTTCGTATATATATTCGTTGGCCGTGTGTGAACGGGCCGAATCGCCCGGTCCAATTTTGATGGAAGGAAATGGAATTACTGCCTGATCGGATGTTGTTGGTGAACCGTAACTGCTCAACCCAATCACTTCTCCCCGCTTTACCAGTGGGTGCTTCGGATCAATCCCCGATGAGTTTAGCCTGAACGAACGCGGTTTCACTTCGGAAGTGATAAGATCTGTAATAATTCTACAAGCCTCAATATTATTGTAAAATTCATTGGTGCGTACATCAACAACAAAGCGGCACGAATCGGGAACGACATTATGCTGATGCCCTGCCTCAATTTGAGTGACGGTTATTTTTACCGGACCAAGCAGAGGCGATTCGAGCGGAAAGCGAAACTCACGCAGCAACTGAATATCTTCAATAGCTTTATAGAGGGCATTCTCGCCTTCGTTTCGAGCAGCATGTCCGGCCTTACCCCGAGCCTCACAATCGAGCACCAATAGCCCTTTTTCGGCGATAGCCATTTGCATCTGAGTTGGTTCGCCAACAATAGCCAGGTCAATCTTACCGAACTGTTCCAAAACCGAAACGATGCCGTTTGGACCGGAAACCTCTTCTTCGGCGCTGGCACAAAAAATTAGATTGTAAGGCTGTTGCTCCTGTTGCAAATGTCTGAATGTGGCCATCAACGACACCACAGAAGCGCCTGCATCATTACTACCCAAACCGGTGATTTTTCCATTTTCATCAGTGGGTTGAAAAGGCTCGCAGCTCCAACCTTTTGCCGGTTTTACCGTATCGATATGCGAATTGAGCAGTACAACCGGCTTTCGGTTGTCCCAGTTGCGGCTTTTCAGCCAAATATTATTTCCTTTACGTTCTGGCTGAAAAGCCCAGTTCTTCAACTTCGTTTCAATCATATCAGCCACAGCACCCTCCTCATAACTAAGTGATGGTATGGCAATCATGGCCTTTAACAGCTCAATGGCATCAGTAAGATATGATTGATTCAGTATCATGATTTCAACAGTAACCTTGTTCCACGTAATCCACCCGTAAGCCCTTGGGGATTGGTGATAACAATGGCGCCAACGCCCTGTTTCAGTGCATTAAAACCGTTATGCAATTTTGGAATCATTCCACCTGAAACAACACCTTCTGCTTTGTATTTTTCAAACAAATCGGGAGTTATTTCACCGATAACCGATTTATCATCAGCTTCGTTCAGGAGTACGCCCGGTTTTTCGAAACAAAAAACCAACCTCACATCGAACTCATAGCTCATCGAAACTGCCAGTTCCGATGCAATGGTATCGGCATTGGTATTGAGCAACTGACCCTTGCTGTCGTGGGTAATTGGGGCAACAACCGGAACCGCTCCCATGTTTATCAATTCAAACATCGAACTGTTGTTGATGCGTTTGATATCGCCTACAAATCCATAATCAATATCACCAACCGGTCGTTTTTCTGCCCTGATAATGTCCAGATCGGCTCCGGTAAGGCCAATTGCATTAGTCCCAAGTGACTGTAAACCTGCAACAACCGTTTTATTCACCAGTCCGGCATATACCATAATAACCACTTTCAGTGTTTCAGCATCGGTAATCCGGCGGCCTTCGACCATTTTGCTTTCGATACCCAATTGTTCGGCCAGATGTGTAGCCGTTTTACCACCTCCATGAACCAAAATTTTATGGCCTGCAATGCGCGAAAAGTCTTTCAGCAACGACTTCAGCGATTCGGGTTCTTCGACTACTTTACCACCTACTTTTATGATTGTCAGATGTTCTCTCATACTAATTCTTCCAAAATCATTTTTAAAACTGTCTGGGCCGAATATACGCGATTTTCTGCTTCATCAATCACAATTGACATTGGGCTGTCAAGCACCTCGTCGGCCACAATCATATTGCGTCGCACCGGCAGACAGTGCATAAATTTGGCATTGTTGGTAAGCGCCATTTTGGCCATATCAATGGTCCAGCTGCGGTCTTTCGAAAGAATCTGGCCATAATCGCCATAGGCTGACCAGTTTTTGGCATAAACAAAGTCAGCCCCGGCAAGCGCCTTCTCCTGATCGTATTCCACCTTGATGTCGCCCATAAATTCGGGAGCCAGTTCGTAGCCTTCCGGATGGGTAACCACCAATTCGTAATTGGTTTGGCGCATCCATTCGACAAACGAATTGGGAACCGCCTGAGGCAATGCCCTCGGATGCGGGGCCCAGCTCAATACCACTTTCGGACGTGGTTTTGTTTTGTATTCCTCGATAGTCAGATGGTCGGCAAAACTTTGCAACGGGTGTCGGGTAGCAGCCTCCATACTTACAACGGGGACGCCGGCATATTCGATAAACTGATTCAGAATCTTTTCTCTATAGTCGTCTTCCCTGCTTTCGAAACGGGCAAATGCCCGAACACCAATGATATCACAATAGCGTCCAATAACCGGGATAGCTTCACGCAGATGTTCCGGTTTATCGCCATCCATCACCACACCCATTTCTGATTCAAGTTTCCAGCCATCCTGATTGACATTCAACACCATGGTATCCATTCCCAGGTTCATGGCCGCTTTTTGGGTACTTAAACGGGTACGCAGGCTCGAATCGAAGAAGATAAGAACCATCGTTTTATTTTTTCCCAGATGTTTGAATCCATAAGGGTTTTTCTTTACCTCGAAGGCAGTTTGAACAGCTTTGTCCAGATCGGGAAAATCGTAAACTGATGTAAAATGTCTCATAATGAGTTTAACTTAAAATATGAAAAAACTTGCTGAATTAAATATAAGCGTATCGTAGGAGAAAATCCAGCGATGCGCAACAATTTGTTCTAAAAAAACAGCTAAAATTTAACGCTCCCGAATTTGACCGTCGCCTTCAACAATCCATTTGTAACTGGTCAGCGCTTCGAGCGCCATCGGGCCGCGGGCATGAAGCTTTTGGGTACTAATTCCAATTTCGGCACCCAATCCAAATTGTGCACCATCGGTAAAAGCTGTACTTGCATTGGCATAGACCGATGAAGCATCGACCCTTTTTAGAAAAAATTCAACCGTATCGCGATTTTCGGAAATTATAGCTTCGCTATGCTTAGAGCTATGAATGTCGATATGGGCAATTGCCTCATTCATTGATGATACCGTTTTAATAGCCATCTTATAATCGAGAAATTCGGTGCCAAACGACGCCTCAGTTGCCGGTTGCAACAGTTGGGCAGGATATCGACCTTCGAGTGCCGCATACGAAGTCTGATCGGCATAAATAACTACATTACTCTTTTTCAGAAGAGAAGTCAGTTCAGCCAAATCATTCAGCCTCGAAGCATGAATAATCAAACAGTCCAGTGCATTACAAACGCTTACTCGTCTGGTTTTGGCGTTGTTTATAATTGCCTTCCCCTTTCCCAAATCACCTTCGGCATCGAAATAGGTATGGCAAATACCTGCGCCGGTTTCGATAACGGGAATAGTGGCATTATCGCGCACAAAATCAATCAACCCCTGGCTGCCGCGCGGAATCAACAAGTCGACATACCCCCGGGCATTCAGCAGTTCGGCCGTTGCCTCACGGTCGGCCGGCAATAGTACCAGACAATTGGTGTCGATGCCATTTTTTTCGAGTACCTGATGAATGACCTTCGCAATGGCCATATTCGAATCGATGGCATCGCTGCCCCCTTTCAGTACGGCCACATTTCCCGATTTCAGACAGAGGGAAAAGACATCAAAGGTAACATTGGGACGAGCCTCGTAAATTATGCCAATTACCCCAAACGGTACCGAAACCCGACTGATTGACAACCCATTCGGACGCATATCCCGACTGATCACGTTCCCAAGCGGAGAAGGCAACAGCGCTACATTGTGAATATCAGCCGCTATGGCTGCTATTCGCTCTTTCGTCAATTTCAACCGGTCGTATTTTGGGTCGGTTGGCTCCATGCGGGCCAAATCCTTTTCGTTCTCGCTCAAAATATAACCCGTTTGGCGAACGGCCTCTTCAGCCACCTCGTTCAGCAACCGGTTGATGGTTGCATCGTCGAGGAGGTTTAAATTCCGACTTGCCTGCAATGCCCCGGAAAAATATTTAATATATTTCATAAAAACCAGAGATTCAACATTTTTAAGCAAAACAATTCTCCATTACATAATGTAGAGATAATCATAATGAATGAACGGTTTCGATTTCTTGCCTCCCATTTCGGATGCAGTTTCTTCAGAAGAAAAGGCAGCCTTGCCTAAGGCTATCAACTCGCCTTCAACATCTTTCACCCTAACAATATCACCCTCTTTAAAAAAACCTTGTACACGGGTAATACCAATCATCAGCAAACTGACTGCCTTGTCTGACAACAACGCACTGCAAGCGCCTTCATTGATATAGACCTCGCCGCGGGCAAAATCGTCGGAATGGGCCAGCCATTTCCGAACGCCGGTCGATTTCTTTTCTGCTGCAACAAAATGAGTATGAACGGCATCTTGATTACCCATAATAATTTTATTCAACGAATGGGTTTTGGCACCGTTGGCAATATGAACCGAAATTCCCTGACCGGCAAGTTTCGAAGCGATGTTGTATTTTGTCAGCATTCCTCCCCGCCCAAAATTCGATTTCCGTGAAGTAATAACAGATTCGTCAAGCGACTCGCCGTGATGTACCTCACGAATCAGCTTGCTTTCGGGAAGATCGGGCGACCCGGTAAAAACACCATCGACATTGGTAAGGATAATCAGCGCCTCCATATCCATCATCGAGGCCATCAGCCCCGACAGCTCGTCGTTATCGGTAAACATCAATTCGGTTACCGAAATGGTATCGTTTTCATTTACCACCGGAACAACGCCGTTCTCGAGTAGTGTCGCAATACAGTTGCGCATATTCAAATAGTGTTGCCGGTCGCTGAAGTTCTCTTTGGTGGTAAGCACCTGCGCGCAGGTCAGGCCATGTTCGCGAAAGAGGTCGGCATAGCGGTTTATCAGTTTTACCTGCCCAACAGCCGACCAGAGCTGCCGCCCCGAAACGGGGTCGATTTTGCGCAGCGGCTCCACTTCGGCTCTGCCGGCAGCCACCGCTCCCGAAGTGACCAGAATAACCTGAACACCCTCTTTGGCCAGAAAGCTAATCTGATCCACAATATGGGCCATGCGGGTAATGTTTAGCCGCCCGTCGTCGCGCGTCAATACATTGCTGCCCACTTTCACCACTATTTTACTGTACTGTAACGACATACATCATTTGCTTTTCTCCCGGATTTCCACCCTTCTGATTTTACCACTGATGGTTTTGGGCAATTCGGTTACAAAATCAATAATTCTGGGATATTTATAGGGAGCCGTCACACGTTTGACATGCTCCTGAATTTCAGTTTTCAGTTCGTCAGTTCCAGGCCGGTATTCGGGTGCCAAAATGATAGTCGCTTTCACAACCTGGCCGCGAATCTCGTCAGGAGCACCCGTTACTGCACACTCAATTACCGCCGGGTGGGTCATCAGCGCACTCTCAACCTCGAAAGGCCCAATACGGTAGCCCGAACATTTAATCACATCGTCAACACGGCCTACAAACCAAAGATAGCCATCCTCGTCGCGCCACGCCAAATCGCCGGTGTAATAAAACCCGCCATAATGGCACGAAGCGGTTTTTTCCTCGTCGCGGTAGTAGCCCTGAAAAAGTCCAACCGGAAATTTTTCAGCAGTATAAATTACAATTTGACCCACTTCGCCAGCCTCGCACGGACGGTTTTCTGCATCAACAATTCGAATATCGTACTGGGGCGAAGGAATTCCCATCGATCCGGCTTTGGGTTCCATCCATGGGAAAGTGGCAATTTGAAGCGTTGTTTCGGTCTGGCCAAACCCTTCGCGCAACTTAATCCCGGTCAGTTCGTAAAAGGTATCGTAAACCGAAGGATTGAGCGGTTCGCCTGCAACGGTAGCCCATTTCAACCTCGAAAGGTCGTATTTCGAAAAATCTTCGCGAATCAGAAAACGGTAAATCGTTGGCGGGGCACAAAAACTGGTTACCCCAAACTCACTGATTTTTTCCAGCATATCCGATGGGGTAAATTTCTCGAAGTCGTACACAAAAACAGCAGCTCCGGCAATCCACTGGCCATAAATCTTGCCCCAGACCGATTTGGCCCAACCCGAATCGGAAACGGTGAAATGCAATCCGTTTTCCTCAACATTTTGCCAAAATTTGGCTGTAACGATATGCCCCAGCGGATAGGTAAAATCGTGAGCCACCATTTTGGGATTGGCCGTGGTTCCTGAAGTAAAATAGAGCAGCGAGATATCGCTGTTTTGTGCCTCGGCTTCACCGGAAGGTGGATTAAAAGGGGTGGCTGCCCCCACTCCTTCGTTGAAAGAGCTCCAGCCTTGTGGCGCAACGCCGCCCACCGTTACCAGTTTCTCCACCGTAGGCGAATCGGCCATTGCCAAATTGATATTATTAATGATTTCAGGCTCGTTTACCGATACAATCATTTTGGTTCCGGCTGCGTTATTCCGATAGACAATATCCTTTGGTGTAAGCAGATGGGTGGCCGGAATGGCAACTGCACCAATTTTATGCAATGCCACCAGCGCAAACCAAAACTCGTAACGCCGTTTCAAAATCATCATCACCTTATCGCCGCGACCAATGCCCAGCGACTGAAAGTAAGAGGCAACGGCATCGCTGGCCTCTTTCAGTTCGATAAAAGAGAAATCATGATGCTCACCCTTGTCGTTGACCCAACAGATAGCCCGTTTAAATGGGTTGCTTTCGGCATAATAATCAACAACATCGTAAGCAAAATTGAATTTATCGGGAACGACAATTTCAAAATTGGACTTAAAATCCTCGAGCGAAGCAAATTCGCTCTTCTTCAGGAACTTATTAATCATAGATTTTAAAGGATAATGGCTAAAAATTTGGCAGCTTTCCCATCCATCGCCAGCATGGCGTGCGGCTTACCCGAATCGAAATAGATAGAATCGCCCGGTTCGAGAACCATCTCACTATCGCCGATAAAGAATTTCAGCCGGCCACTCAGCAGATAGTTAAATTCCTGCCCGGGGTGCGAATTATAGGCGACGGTTTTGTCCTCTTTGGGTTCCACAATCACCACAAACGGATCGGCTTTGCGGTTGACAAAATTGGCAGCATGCGCTTCGTAGTTGTAAGCCCTGCGCCGTTCGACAATCACCCCTCGCCCCTCGCGGGTGAGCGAGTAAGTGTGCATATGTGGCTCTTCGCCCGTGAGCAACGAAGCAATATCGAAATGGTATGTTTTGGCCATACGGTGCAAAATCCCAACCGGGATATCGATATCGCCACTTTCGTACTGCAGATATTGTTCCTGAGAAACTTCACATGTTTTGGCAGCATGAGCGGGCGTAACATCCAGTGCTTCACGCATTCCCCGCATCCGCTCGGCTATTAGTCTTACCGATTCGTCCATAAGTCTGTTTTTTGTAAGTAGTTGAAAGTTTTATTTGGAGTTATTTATCTTGTTGTATGAAACCAGCAAACCGCGAATGAGCGCCGACGAGAAGCCCTGATGTTCCATTTCGTTCAGTCCGGAAATGGTGATGCCTTTGGGCGTTGTTACTTTGTCAATCTCCTGTTCGGGATGATGCCCGGTTTGTAAAATCAATTCGGTAGCCCCTTTTACAGTCTGCGCCACAATCTGTTGCGCCACATCGGCACCAAAACCAATTTCGACACCACCCTGTATGGCAGCCCTGATAAAACGCAAGGCAAAAGCAATTCCGCAAGCGCCCAGCACCGTGGCAGCCGCCATCAGCTCTTCGTTGATAAAAATCACTTTCCCTAAGGTTTCAAAAAGCTCTTGCGTCAATTTTTGCTGTTCGGTATTGCAATCAGGCGCCGAAATCAATGTCATCGATTCCTGCAAAGCAACAGCAGTATTGGGCATTACCCTCAACGGGATAACCTCAGCAGGCAGCAACTCTTTTAACTGAACCAAACTGATTCCGGTCATCAGCGAAGCTACCATTTGACCGGGCCTCAGAGCAGGCCGAATTTCGTTTATAACATCGACAGCCTGGTAAGGTTTTACGGCAATAATGACAAAATCGGCTTCACGTACTGCTTCAATATTTTCGGCTACCACTTTCACCCCTTTTCCGGCAAGGTCGTTCAGCAGATGTACCCTACGTCGCGTAACCACTAAATCAGTTGCCGGGATACCGGCTTTCAGAAACCCTTCGGCCACCGAACGACCCAGATTTCCGCCTCCGATAATGCTAATTTTCAGGTTATCAATTGTCATAATGTTGGTTTTTACAGCATTTGCAAGTTAGCATTAATTTAACACCTTCGACAAGGCTTTTATAAAACGGCTGGCCTCTGCCATAGTCAGCGTAAGCGGTGGTAATATGCGGATTACATCGGTTCCGGTGACCCCCGTAAATATCTTTTCATCGAACAGCAGTTTTTTACGGATAGGTGCAACCGGTTCGTCGAACAACAAACCTATCATCAGCCCATTTCCACGCACCTCTTTGATTTGCGGGAACTTTGCCAACTCGGCCATCAAATAGCTTCCCACCTGAGCCGCATTTTCTACCAGTTTTTCGCTCTCCATAATCTCGAGAACGGCTATCCCGGCCGCGCAAGCCAGATAGTTTCCACCAAAGGTGGTTCCCAACATACCGTGCCATGCAGTAAATTTGGGACTAATCAGCACTGCGCCAATAGGGAAGCCATTGCCCATTCCTTTGGCTACTGTAATCACATCGGGTTCGATACCGGCATACTGATGTGCAAAAAACTTTCCACTACGACCGTAACCCGACTGGATTTCATCCAAAATCAAAACCGCATCGTATTTCTTGCAAAGTGCTGAAACTGCCTGTAAAAATGATGCTTCCGGAACACGGCAACCGCCAATGCCCTGAATCCCTTCTATTATTACAGCGGCTACATCGCCTGCTTTCAGGGCCTCTTCCAAAGCTTCGGCATCATTGAGTGCCAACTTGGTTCGATTCACCCCATCATTGACTGGTGATACAATTTTAGGATTGTCTGTCACCGCAACAGCTGCCGAGGTGCGGCCGTGGAATGATTTATCGAAATAGAGGATACGACTTTTGCCTGTGTGAAATGATGCCAGTTTCAGCGCGTTTTCATTGGCTTCGGCTCCCGAATTGCAAAGAAAGAGTGTATAATCGGGATAACCCGACTGTTCTCCCAGTTTCAGCGCCAGCGCTTCCTGCAAAGGGTTCTGTACCGAATTGGAATAGAACCCTATCCGGCTAAGTTGTTCCGAAATCTTTTTCACGTAGTGCGGGTGCGAATGGCCTACCGAAATCACGGCATGGCCACCATACAAATCGAGGTATTGCTGACCATGCTGGTCGGTAATATAACATCCCGAAGCTGAGACCGGCACAATATCGAATAACGGATATACGTCGAATAACTTCATAATGAAAGATAAATTATTAAAATGCAACGGGTTTCAAATTGAGCCCGCATTTTTCATCGAAACCAAAAATCAGGTTCATATTCTGCACCGCCTGACCCGATGCTCCCTTCAACAGATTGTCCGTACAAGAAATAATCATCAGTTTATCAGCATGTTTCTCCAAATAAAGCAACGCCTTATTGGTATTGACCACCTGTTTTAAATCGGGGTTCTCGTCGGTGACATGCACAAACGGATGTGAAGCATAATAGTTCGAATAGAGCTGATTTGCCTCTTCCAACGTTCCGTTAAAACGGGTGTAAGCCATCACGAAGATGCCACGGGTATGATTTCCCCTGACGGGAATAAAGTTGATTGCCTTATCGAAACCGGGCTGCGCCTGTTGCAAACTCTGACCGATTTCGCCCAAATGTTGGTGTTCGAAAGCTTTGTAAACCGACAGGTTATTGTCCCGCCAGCTGAAATGCGAAGTTTTCGAAGGTGCCTGCCCTGCCCCGGTCGAGCCGGTTATAGCATTGATATGCACCTCGTCTTTTAACAAATTCGCAGCAGCCAATGGCAACAACGCCAATTGAATACCGGTAGCAAAACATCCGGGATTGGCAATATATCCAGCGGTTTTGATAGCCTCGCGGTTCAATTCCGGAAGACCGTAAACAAAATCGTTTCCTTCACGCTTCAGCCGAAAATCGTGACTTAAATCAATAATTTTCACTCCTGAAGGAATCGCAGTCTGCTCAACAAATTCCTTTGATTTTCCATGTCCCGAACAGAGAAAGACCAGATCAACATGATTGAAGTCAATATCCGAAAAGGTCAGGTTGGAATCGCCCAGCAAATCGCGGTGTACGGTATGTACCGGCTGACCGTTGTTGCTGCTACTCTGAATATATTTTAGTTCCACTTCGGGATGGTACAACAGGATGCGAATCAACTCACCGGCCGTATAACCGGCACCACCCACAATTCCCACTCGAATTTTACTCATTTTTATACTTTAGATATTATATATCAGAAAGTTATGAATGAAGATTAATTAAAAATTTAAATGATTTTACGCAGGTTATGCCCGCAATTCACCATTCATCATTCATCATTCTTCATTCTTCTCACTGCTTATTTACCGAATAGAAAATCTTCAACTGATTAGCCAATATCTTAGTAAACCCTTTGGCATCATCGGCTGTCCACCCCTTATTCATCTCGCCATACTGGCCAAATTCCGACTTCATCAAATCGTGGTTCGACTCAATACCAATCAATTGAAAAGAATAGGGGCGCAGTTTGACCATCACCTTTCCGGTAACATTCTCCTGGCTGTTCTCAAGAAATTTCTCAATATCGCGCATCACCGGTTCGAGATACATCGCTTCGTGCAGAAACATACCGTACCAATTGCCCAACTGCTCTTTCCAATATTGCTGCCATTTGGTCAGTGTATGTTTTTCAAGCATCTGGTGTGCCTTGATAATCAACATTGGGGCTGCAGCTTCGAAACCTACGCGCCCTTTAATACCGATGATGGTGTCGCCAATGTGCATATCGCGGCCAACCGCCCATGCCGAGCCAATCTTTTCCACTTCATTGATGGCATCTACCGGGTTGTAGTAAGTTTGGCCATTAACAGCCCTTAATTGTCCCTTCAAAAATTCGAGTGTCACCAGCTCTTCGCCCTCTTTTTGGCAATGGGTCGGATAGGCCTCTTCGGGCAAGGTTTTATCGCTCGAAAGGGTCTCTTTTCCACCGATGCTGGTTCCCCACAGCCCTTTATTAATGGAGTAGGCCATCTTTTCGTAATTGTCTTTTATCCCGTGGTTGCGCAGGTATTCGATTTCGGCATCGCGCGAAAGTTCCAAATCCCGCGTTGGGGTCAGTATTTCGATTTCGGGAGCCAGAACTTCGAACGCCAAGTCGAAACGAATCTGGTCGTTTCCAGCACCGGTACTTCCGTGTGCCACATACTTGGCCCCGATACTTTGTGCATATTCGATAACGGCCAATGCCTGAAAAATACGCTCTGAACTGACCGAAATGGGGTAAGTATTATTACGCAATACATTTCCATACACCATATAACGAATTCCCTTCTGGTAATATTCGTTCGTTACATCAAGGGTTTTGTGGGCTTTCACACCCAACGAATAGGCTTTCTTCTCAATAGTATCCAACTCCTCTTTCGAGAAGCCACCCGTATTGGCAATGGCAGTATATACTTCCAGTCCTTTTTCCTTGGCCAGATAGATGGCACAAAACGAGGTATCTAAACCCCCGCTAAAGGCCAAAACTACTTTTTCTTTCATATCTTATTTATTTTAAAATTCTTACATTTTTAAACTACAATTATCGTCCGTGGAGCAGAATTAACTTTCGCCAATCGATAGCGGAGAAAAGCAACTTGTCGTTTTTGCGCTTTTCGAGCCACTCTTTGTAGATGCTGAATGGGGTTTTCATCTTCCGTTTGGTCGTTTTCTCCCATTCAGGGTCGTACAACATTCCTGTACACAAGCACTTGGTACGATTCATCCGAACCAGGATATCGTAATTTACGCAACTTTGACAACCTTTCCAAAACTGGTCATCATCAGTCAATTCAGAGAAGGTTACCGGACGATAGCCCAGCTCGGAGTTAATTTTCATTACGGCCAAACCGGTAGTCAAACCAAATAGTTTGGCGTTGGGAAATTTCTTCCTCGACAACTCGAACGCTTTGTGCTTGATGCGCCGCGCCAGGCCGTGGCCACGGTATTCCCAATGCACTATCAATCCTGAGTTGGCCACATATTTCTCGTCACCCCACGATTCGATATAGCAGAAACCGGCAAACTTATCTCCGTCGAGGGCAATAATGGCTTTTCCCTCGCTCAATTTTCCGGCAATATATTCATAAGTCCGGCGGGCTATACCGGTCCCGCGTTCTTTCGATGCCTTTTCGATGGTATCATTGATTTCATCGACATATTTCAGGTGCTCCTCACCAGCCACCACCACTTTGATTTCCGGCACAGCCGGTTCGGCGGTTTTTCTTTTGAAAATCATTTTTTTATTATTAGAATGTCGGTAAGTAAAATTTCTTCCATTTAAATTCTGTTTTCGAGGCGCGGCATCATGTTTTTCAGCGCCCTGATAACATCATTGCGCCCAATGCCTTCGCGCATTACCAGTAGAATGGTGTCGTCACCGGCAATGGTGCCCATAATCTCGTTCATGCCCGAATTATCGATGGCCAATGCTACGCCTCCGGCATACCCAGCCATTGTTTTCATTACACCCAGGTTGCCCGAAAATTCAATTCCAATTACGCCTTCCGAGAGGAAATTCATCCGGGCATCGTCGCGCCCCTCTTCCTGCTGAACCATCTCGGCTTTCGATAACCGGTAGAGGTACCCATGAGTGGCATCACTGATTTTAACCACCTGCATCGCTTTCAAATCGCGCGAAAGGGTGGCCTGCGTCACATCGCAACCCAGTTCGAGTAGCCTCGACTGTAACTCATCCTGACTGCCGATTGTTTCTGTTTCGATAATCCGGCGAATCATCTGAATACGTTCATCACGGTTCTTCACAACTATCAATTAATTACTGTTCAATTACTTAACTTAACAAAACCACTCGAAAACAATATAAAAAGGGTATTATTTTCAATGTTTATACAAAACCAAAGTGCAATTTTATACATTTTATGCAAAAAAATGATTCATTTTTGTATATTTATTTAATTTAAACCTCCAATATTAATTTAATGTGAATAATTATAAATTCAAATGCAACGTATTGGGAATGTCACCGATTTGAATTACTTTTGTAGCCGTGCGAAGTCAAACGAGAATATCAATTGCAAAGCGCCCGAAAGAATGCGTTTTTACTGCTGAAAACAAAGTAGTGGAAACGCATTTTTTCTGAGAAATAGTTGGGTAAATAACAGAAAAACAGATAAAATCCTTTCAATACAATGCGAAAAGTAAAATTAATCCTTGAAGATGGAACTGCATTCAGCGGCAAATCGTTTGGCTACGAAAAATCAGTCGCCGGTGAGGTGGTCTTCTACACGGCCATGACCGGTTACCCCGAGAGCCTCACCGACCCGTCGTACACCGGACAAATCCTGGTTTCGACCTACCCGCTGATTGGCAACTACGGCGTACCGACCGACTTGCAGCAAGATGGCATCCACCGCTTTTATGAATCGAACAAGATTCACATTACCGGTCTTATTATTTCGGACTATTCGTTCGAATACAGCCACTGGAACGCGATGCTGAGCCTGGGCGACTGGCTGAAAAGCCAAAATGTACCGGGATTGTATGATATCGATACCCGCGCGCTGACCAAAATCCTTCGCGAAAAGGGCTCCATGCTTGGAAAAATTGAATTTGAAAGCGATGAAATACCATTCTTCGACCCAAACCAGGTCAATCTGGTCGAGATTGCCAGCACCAATGAGGTAACCACCTATGGCGACGGCAACGAACATGTGGTATTGGTCGATTGCGGGGTAAAAAACAATATCATCCGCTGCCTGCTCGACCGCGGCGCCAAAGTTACCCGCGTTCCATGGGATTTCGATTTCAACACCCTCGACTACGACGGCCTCTTCCTTACCAACGGCCCCGGCGACCCTACCATGTGCGACATCACCGTGAAGCATATCAAAAAAGCCATCAGCCTCGAAAAACCAATTATGGGCATCTGTCTGGGCAACCAGCTACTTGGCCTGGCTGCCGGTTGCGAAACCTACAAGCTAAAATATGGCCACCGCAGCCATAACCAGCCCGTTCTGCTCAATGGAACCAACCGCTGCTTTATCACCTCGCAAAACCACGGTTATGCCATTGCCAACGAGACCTTGCCATCAGACTGGGAGCCATTGTTTATCAATGTGAACGACAATACCAACGAAGGTATCCGGCACAAATCGAAACCCTTCTTCTCCACGCAGTTCCACCCCGAAGCCTCATCAGGCCCGGTAGATACGGAGTTCCTGTTCGACGATTTTATCAATAACGTTATCGCCGGGAAAAAGAGTTAAACTTAAAGAGAAGAGGCAGACGGCAAAAGATTAAAAGTCCATCTGCTTTGACACGCAGAGACCTTGTCGTTCAAGCATTAAACAATAGAATATCAATAAAAAAAATACAACCAATGCTCAACACAAATATTAAAAAGGTAATCGTCCTCGGGTCGGGAGCACTCAAAATCGGCGAAGCCGGCGAGTTCGACTACTCCGGCTCTCAGGCACTGAAGGCGTTGAAGGAAGAGGGGGTCTATACCATTCTGATTAACCCCAATATTGCAACCATTCAGACCTCTGAAGATATTGCCGACAAAATCTATTTCCTTCCGGTTACGGCCCATTTTGTCGAAAAGGTGATACAGAAAGAGCGCCCCGATGGCATATTGCTGGCCTTTGGCGGACAAACGGCACTCAACTGTGGAGTCGAACTTTTCCGCAAGGGAATCCTCGAAAAATACAACATACAGGTGGTGGGAACCCCGGTACAGTCGATTATCAATACCGAAGACCGCGAAATTTTTGCCGGTATCCTTCGTGAGATTGATGTTCTTACCCCAAAAAGCATCGCCTGCGAATCGATTGAAGCAGCGCGTGTAGCAGCCGAAAAACTGGGCTTCCCGCTGATTATCCGTGCCGCATACACCCTCGGAGGATTGGGCTCTGGCTTCTGCTCCAACATGGAAGAGCTGAATAAACTGGCAGCCAATGCGTTTTCCTATTCTCACCAAATATTGGTCGAAGAGTCGATTAAAGGTTGGAAAGAGGTGGAATACGAAGTGGTGCGCGACCGTTACGACAACTGCATCACCGTTTGCAACATGGAAAACTTCGACCCGCTTGGTATCCATACCGGCGAATCGATTGTGGTGGCACCTTCGCAAACGCTATCGAACAGCGAATACCATAAACTACGTGCACTGTCCATCAAAATCATCCGCAAGATTGGTGTCGTAGGCGAATGTAACGTACAGTTTGCCCTCGACCCCAACTCCGAAGATTACCGTGTGATTGAGGTCAATGCCCGTTTGTCGCGTTCGTCGGCACTGGCATCGAAAGCAACAGGTTACCCGCTCGCCTTCGTAGCCGCCAAACTGGGGTTAGGTTACGGCCTGCACGAGCTGAAAAACTCGGTAACCAAGGTAACCACCGCCTGCTTCGAACCGGCTCTTGACTATGTGGTGGTAAAAATCCCGCGCTGGGATTTAAGTAAATTTGTAGGGGTATCGAAGAACCTCGGCTCAAGCATGAAATCGGTTGGCGAGATTATGGCCATTGGCCGTTCGTTCGAAGAGGCTATCCAAAAAGGCATCCGGATGGTTGGCCTTGGCATGCACGGCTTTGTAGGCAATCGCGGGGAAATGGAGATTACCGATATCGACGAAGAGTTGATGAACCCAACCGACCGACGGATTTTTGCCATTGCCGAAGCGTTCCACAAAGGATATTCGGTCGATACAATCCACCAAATTACCAAAATCGACAAATGGTTCCTCGAAAAACTGTCGCATATCTACCAACTCCGCAATGAGTTGATTGAATACAATACGATGGAGGAACTTCCGGACGACAAACTGGTTATGGCCAAAAAGCAGGGCTACTCCGACTTCCAGCTGGCCCGTCTGGTATTAAAAAGCCCCGATACAGAAATCCACAACGACCTGATAAAGGTTCGTCAATACCGCAAAAGCAAGGGAATTATTCCCTGTGTCAAGCAGATCGATACGCTGGCCGGCGAATATCCCGCACTGACCAACTATCTCTATCTCACTTATAACGGCACAGAGAATGATGTCGAGTTTAAACACGACGGACAGTCGGTGATTGTATTGGGCTCAGGGGCATACCGTATTGGCTCCTCGGTCGAATTTGACTGGTGTTCGGTCAACGCGGTAAATACCATCCGAAAAGAGGGCTACCGTTCCATCATGATCAACTACAATCCGGAGACCGTTTCGACCGATTACGACAATTGCGACCGTCTCTATTTCGATGAACTGACCCTCGAACGGGTACTCGATATTTGCGACCTCGAAGAGCCCAAAGGAACTGTGCTCTCGATGGGCGGACAGATACCCAACAATTTGGCAATGAAACTGCACCGTCAGAATATCCCGATTCTGGGTACTACTGCCGAAAAAATTGACAATGCCGAAAACCGCAACAAATTCTCGGCCATGCTCGACAAACTGGAAGTCGACCAGCCGCGCTGGAGTCAGCTTACCACCATCGACGAAATCTATAAGTTTGTCGACGAAGTAGGCTTCCCCGTGCTGATTCGTCCGTCGTATGTACTCTCCGGCGCAGCCATGAATGTGGTTTCGAACCGCGACCAGTTGGAGCATTTCCTTCATCTGGCAGCCCATGTATCGAAAGAACATCCGGTGGTCGTTTCCGAATTTATCGAAAACGCCAAAGAGATTGAGGTCGATGCGGTGGCCAAAGATGGCGAGATTGTGGCTTATGCCATCTCCGAACATGTCGAGTTTGCCGGCGTCCACTCGGGCGATGCCACGATTGTTTTCCCGCCACAAAAACTCTATATCGAAACCATTCGCCGGGTCAAGAAAATCTCTAAGAAGATTGCCAAAGCGCTCGAAATTACCGGGCCATTCAATATCCAATATCTTGCCAAAGACAACGATATCAAGGTAATCGAATGTAACCTCAGGGCTTCGCGCTCCTTCCCGTTCGTTTCGAAAGTACTGAAGACCAACTTGATTGAGATTGCCACCAAGGCCATGCTCGACGTGCCGTTCCAGAAACCCGACAAATCGCTCTTCGAACTCGACTATGTGGGGGTAAAAGCGCCGCAGTTCTCTTTCCACCGATTGCTGAATGCCGACCCTGTTTTGGGTGTCGATATGGCATCGACCGGCGAAGTGGCCTGCATTGGCGAAAATTTTTATGAAGCCATCCTCAAATCAATGCTCTCGGTTGGCTACCGCATCCCGAAAAAAAGCATCCTGATTTCGAGCGGACCGGCTCGCGGAAAGATAGAGTTGCTGCAAAGTGCCAAGATGCTAAAAGAACGTGGCTTCACCATCTATTCGACCGGCGGGACCCATAAGTTTTTTAAAGACAATGGTGTGGAAACCGAAGAGGTCTACTGGCCCGACGAAGAGGACAAATTCCCCAACGCGCTGGAGTTGATTAAGCAACGCAAAATCGAAATGGTCATCAACATTCCAAAAGACCATACCAAACGTGAGTTGTCGAATGGCTACCGCATCCGCCGCAACGCCATCGACTACAATGTTCCGCTGATTACAAACGCCCGTGTGGCTTCGGCCTTTATCTACGCCATCTGCAAGATGGATATCGAAGATATTGCGATTAAAGCCTGGAACGAGTACAAGTAAAAAAAGTATTTCAAAGTATTAAAAAGAAAGGGGCAACTGTTTGGTTGCCCCTTTCTTATGCAGAATAAAAAACTGCCGTGTATTATCCAATGCTATTTCAGAAACAACAAAACCACAGCCAGCACCACACCGGTAGCGACGAAAATCATTCCCCGACGAAACCGTTTCGATTGCGGTTTAAACATCCAGAATGCTGAAACAGCCATAAAAAACAACAACACCCCATATACGGTGGTAAACCAATGAACGGTGCCATTGGATGGCGCTTTATGTAAACTGGCAAATTTGTTAAAAGGAAAAATCAACTCCTTCACCGTAACAATCGCCACCCCAGTCGATTGATTATAACTACCGCCACGGAAGTAAAGCGTCTCCCCTTCGCTTTTCTCTACCTTAAACTCCCGCATCCGAAGCTCTTTCCCCAGATCGGCTTCGCTCAGGTTAGGGGCCAGCGAACGCTCAATCTGCTTTTCCGATTTCAGAAAATCGGTCCCGCGATAGATGAGGACAACTCCGCTCAAGGCATAAATCACGGTGAGGCCCAGAATTAAAAAACCAATGTCGCGGTGAAGCGCCCGCATGGTACGGGCAACAGGACGGTTCTCTCTTTTTTCCATAGAATGTCGATTAATGGGTATCAATGAATGGCAAAAGATAATCATTTTCTGTCAGCCCTACAAAGTCCGGTATTGATTTAAAACGGACAACAACTTTCGGCAGGTTACAATGCCTCCCGCTTCCACTCTTCCATATTGTAGCGGGCGGTCAGGATGGTCAAAATCTCGTTGGCCGACGATTCGATAGGCTTGTTGGTAACCTGTATTTCGGTGAAACCGCCACGGGCAAATATACGACGGGCATACTCCAGTTCATCGTTCACCTTGCGCCGGTCGACATAATCGGCCCCTTCGTCCATTCCCAGATGCTGAATCCTGTTGGCCCGCTGCGCTATCAGATAGACAGACGAGATATTCAACCCAAACACCCTGCCGGGATCGGTAAGAAACAGCTCTTCGGGAAGATCGATGCCCGGAACAATGGGTACATTGGCTACCTTCCAGCCAAACATCGCCAAATAAACGCTTAAAGGGGTCTTCCCGGTACGCGAAACGCCGGTAAGGACAATGTCGGCCTGTTTAATCTTTTCGGGGTTTTGCCCATCGTCGACTTTCAACGTAAAATCGATCGCCTCTATCCGTTTGAAATAGTCGATATTCCGTAACCGATAAAGACCCGGTTTGCTGATAGGTTCGCGGTGTAGCAACGCTGAAAGCCAACCGGAGAGGTCGCCTACCAAATCGATATGCTTCACCTCTTTTCGGTCACACGACTCGGTAAGCATCTTGCGCGCCTCAGGGTCGACCATCGTATGGACAATTACCCCGCCGGCAGAGAGTACCATTGAGGTCACTTCGTCAATCCGTTCGGCCGTTAACACATCGGGGACAATCATTACCGGCACCTTGTTGTTGGGAAACTGTATCAAAACCGACTGCACGACTGCATCGCCGGCCAGCCCCTTACCACCCGAAACAATATAGATGGGCGGTAACTTATTGGCATTGTTTTTCTTTTCCATACTCCATCGTTAAATATTAAAACCGCTTTCCCCTCCACACGGGGGCCTATCCTATTGACAATTAACCCTCCGCTTTGTTCAGCAACAAACCGGGTTTACATTGCCCCCGCCCCTCAACCGAAACGGTTTCATCCAACGGTTGTACTATTTAAACCCGTTCCATTTTGGTCATACCCACCGAAAATCTCCTGTTTAGCCCTGCTCAATCACCCGTTGTTCAACGATTAATCGCTATCTTTAACGCGCAATTATTGACATTGTAGCAATGTTGCTCACAAACTTCAAACATATTGGTAATTAACAAAAAAACAGAACCATGTCAGGCTTTTCATACCAGAAACCGTTTCCTGTAAAGAAGGACACCACCGAATACAGGCTGTTGACCAAAGCGTATGTCTCGACCATTGAAGTGGAAGGACGTAAAATACTGAAAGTAGCCCCCGAGGGACTCACACTGCTAGCCCGCGAAGGGTTTGCCGATGTTTCGTTCTTTCTTCGTTCGGCCCATCTCGAAAAATTGTCGAATATCCTAAAAGATCCCGAAGCCAGCGACAACGATATTTTTGTAGCCCACACCATGCTGCTGAATCAGGTAGTGGCGGCCGAAGGCGAACTCCCCACCTGTCAGGATACCGGGACAGCCATCGTAATTGGCAAAAAGGGCGAAAACGTATGGACCGGTGCCGACGATGCCGAATACCTCTCGAAAGGCATATACGAAACCTACCACGACCGGAACTTACGCTACTCGCAGGTAGTCCCCTTCACCATGACCGAAGAGAAAAACACCGGCACCAACCTTCCGGCCCAAATCGACCTCTATACCACAGAAGGCAACAGTTACGAATTTCTCTTGATGACCAAAGGGGGCGGATCAGGCAACAAGACCTACCTCTATCAGCAAACCAAATCGCTGCTAAACGAAGAGAGCCTGACCAAATTTATCAAAGAGAAGATTAAAGACCTCGGCACATCGGCCTGCCCGCCCTATCACCTCGCAATTGTGATTGGCGGCACATCGGCCGAAGCTACACTGGCAACCGTAAAAAAGGCATCCGCAGGCTATCTCGACCATTTGCCCACTCACGGCAACGAAAGCGGTCAAGCGTTCCGCGACCTTGAATGGGAAGAGAAAGTATTGAAAATCTGTCAGGAAAGCGGCATCGGCGCCCAGTTCGGAGGCAAATATTTTGTCCACGACGTAAGGGTTATCCGTCTGCCGCGTCACGCCGCATCGTGCCCGGTGGGCATTGGCGTAAGCTGTAGTGCCGACCGTAACATCAAAGCCAAAATCAACGAAGAGGGTATCTTCCTCGAAGTGCTCGAACGCAACCCCGAAAAATTCCTCCCGAAAGAGGCCCCGCACATGCAGCCATCGGTCGATATCGATCTCGACCGTCCGATGGAAGAGGTGCTGAAAGAACTCTCGAAATACCCGGTAAAAACCCGCCTCAACCTGAAAGGCACCCTGATTGTAGCCCGCGACATTGCCCACGCCCAAATCAAAAAGATGATTGACGAAGGCCAGCCAATGCCCGATTATTTCAAAAAACACCCGGTATATTATGCCGGACCGGCCAAAACCCCGAAAGGGATGGCATCGGGCAGTTTCGGCCCCACCACCGCAGGCCGCATGGACGCTTATGTCGATCTTTTCCAGGAAATGGGCGGCTCACTTATTATGCTGGCCAAAGGCAACCGCTCGCAGGCGGTAACCGATGCCTGTAAAAAACATGGTGGTTTCTACCTTGGCTCTATTGGCGGACCAGCCGCTATTCTGGCCAAAAACAGCATTAAATCGGTCGAAGTGGTCGACTTCGAAGAGCTGGGCATGGAAGCTGTCCGCAAAATCTATGTCGAAGATTTCCCCGCCTTTATTATTGTCGACGACAAAGGCAACGATTTCTTCGCCGATATGAAGTAACCAACGCAAAGCCGCAACAAACAAAAAGGCTGCCTCCCGAAACGGAAGCAGCTTTTTTTTTGCCGTCAAACTGGCTTAACTTAAAACGGTCAACTGCCTCATTAAATAGAATCAAGGCTATATCAACTCCGTATCAACTCCTACCTTGAGGTGAGTATACGGTGAGTCGAAAGCAATTTTCACGGGCGATTCGCGAGCGTATCTGTCCTGTTGGTTAGTTCCTGCAAATCGCAACAGCCACTTCAAAGCTTTCCCAAACAGAAAGTGAAGCCGTGGGACAACTCCCAAAGCTTCCCCAAACAAAAAGTGGAGCCGTGGAACAACTCCCAAAGCCTCCCCAAACAAAAAGTGGAGCCGTGGAACAACTCCCAAAACCGCCCTAAACAAAAAGTGAAGCCGTGGGACAACTCCCAAAGCCGCCCTAAACAAAAAGTGAAGCCGTGGGACAACTCCCAAAGCCGCCCTAAACAAAAAGTGGAGCCGTGGGACAACTCCCAAAGGGGCTCATGGGAAAAGTACAGTTTAACCGTTTAAAAATTAAATTGCCCTTTACGGCTTATGATGGCTAACAGCGATACCACCGGAACTGCCGCGAGCAGGGGCCCTTTTGCTATTGAAAAAAATGTCAGGTCGAACGAAATGGCACTAAAACCCAATTGTTTTCATCTAAGTTTGAGTTTGAGCAACAGACTGCCAACCCTTTATCGGGATAATTTCACCGAAGCAGGTAAAATGTAACCATGTCAATAGGTTTAGCTATTGTGATTTAAGAAATAATTATCTAATTTGCGACAAAGGGGTGAATTCCCCGGCATGAATAAAAAAAGAGTGCAGACTAAACGAACGACAACATGAAAAAAATGATCATTCTTGCGACCCTTCTGGTATTTTGGGGGCAACAACTATTTTCGCAAACATTGGTAGGAGTTTACAGTTCCGATTTCAACGAACTAACCATCTATCTCGATGGCAATAGTGTTACCGGAACCTATAAACATCTGAACGGAAGGATTGAAGCCACCCTGGAGGGGCGTACTATCACTGGGTGGTGGTACCAAAGCAATGGGAAAGGCAGATTTATCTTCGAATTCAGTTCCGATTTCTCCACGTTCAAGGGGAAATGGGGTTATAACGATGCTGCGCCCACGAGCCAGTGGAACGGCAACCGCATCAGCGGAAATTATATACCTCAGCAACGGATAACAATATCATCGCAGGGAACGGCAGAAGGTGTCTATTCGTCCGATTTTAATGAACTAACCATTATCCAAAACGGTGATATGGTAACCGGAACCTACAAACACCGCAACGGGCGTATCGAAGGAAGGTTAAATGGTCGCGCCCTTATCGGGACATGGGTTCAGGACAATGGCAAAGGAAGGTTTATCTTCGAATTCAATTCTGATTTTTCCGGATTCACCGGTAAATGGGGGTATAACGATGCCGACCCATCGAGCCAGTGGAATGGGAAACGGATAGGTGGGGCAACTACGGGAGCTGCGCCTGTGGTATCCCCCGAAAGCGGTAAAATGGATGGTATTTTTTCGAGCGATTTTAATGAGTTGACCATTACCCAAAACGGGAACAAGATAACCGGAACGTACAAACATCGTAATGGACGTATCGAAGGTACAGCAAGCGGACGCACTATCAGCGGAACATGGGCCCAGGACAACGGCAAAGGAACGTTTATTTTCGAATTTAATCCCGATTATTCCGGTTTTACCGGTAAATGGGGATATAACGATGCCGTACCGTCGAGTCAGTGGAACGGGAAACGAATAGGCGGAGGTGGTACTCCGCCTTTATCGCAATCCTCACCTAATTCCTCGCCTTCATCCGCACCAAAACCAGCCCAGCAATCAACACCTACCCCCCAACCAACCTCCACCCCGTTAAAAATAGAAGTAAGCAGCAATGCAACCGTAGCCGGTTCGTTACCTAAAGATGGAGTCGAACTCAATATCCCGGATGGTACTTTCGCCCAAAAGACCGGACTGCAAATCAAAGAGACAAACAATGTACCCGCTTTCGACAAACAACGTGCCTCGCAATTGGGCAACTCGGTCGAAATTACCATAGACCAAACAATCAAAAGGCTCTATCAGCCGGTAAGCATACAACTTCAACTTACGCCTCCGGAAAAAGCTGCACTACAGCATCGTGGCGACTTATGGATAGGTTATTTTAATGGAAAAAGCTGGGACTATTTTCGTCCGGTTGAAGTAAATACCAGCAGCAGCTATGTAAAATTTGACACCTATCACTTCAGCATATTCTCGAAAGCTGTTCTCACCAAAGAGGAAAGGCAAAACAATTTTGCGTTGAAAAATGCAGTAACCCAAATGGTCGAAAAAGATAATAATGCCCATACCCGTCAGGCCACAGAACAGATGGTTCAGGAAATTTTAGCCAAAAAAATGGGGCTAAACAACAAAAGCCTTGCACAGGATGTTGTTGAAGCAATTCTGAAAGAAAACGATTACACATCGCTTTTAGTTAGCTATAACGACGGCCGCATGGATGATTTCAGCCAGGATTTGGCTGTACTTGCAGGCAAAAAGATTTGTTCGATTGTAACCACCGACAGCAATTCGAAAGCCTTGCTCGACTCGGTAACCCAACATAGTTCCAAAATCGGAGCAGGTATTAAAATAGCTTACGCACTCAGCAATGGCGATGGCGAAGAGGCTGCAAAAGAGCTATCACGCGAGATACTAAACACCTATCCGCTAACCAAAATGCTGGCTACAGCAGCAGAATTGACAGAGAGACAGATTAACCGATGGAAAGATCAGGAACTGGAAGCAGCCTATCAGGTTTATGTCAATGGGGCTGAAAGCTCAGTTCCCTGGTGGGGTTATCAGGTCGAGTCCGGAAACTTCGATCAGGTGTGGGAACAAATGCGTGGTCTGGAAGCCAAAATAACTGATGATGCCATTAAAGATTACGCTGCACTGAAAAAGATGCACCCCAACAGTCTTAATACGGCCATCAAAGATAAGATCAGACGCGAAGCAAAAGAGAACTTGCGAAAGGAATTTACAAAAAGAAAAGGTCAGGAAGCAACCATTGAATCGATTAAAGCCGATAACTTAAAACTGATAAACGAATTCGAAAATGCCAATCTGCTGACCCGCTACCGTTTTGGATATGGGGAAAAACTGTCGATGGACGACCGCCTTGAGCAACTGTTCAAAATTAAAGCGATGATTCTGAAAGATACCCAAAGCAAACTAGGCTTTAGTGGCATCAACCAGGGAGGGGTAATCTCTTCAAAAGCAGTTACCAACCTCATACAGATATGGTATGGTTCAGACAACGGACCAGAGAAATACCGGCAGGAGCTTATCCGTCTTGGATATAAAAAAGAAGAGCAATTGGCATCGAAACCCAAAGAAGCAGCCAAGCCTGCAGAAGAAAAATATGTTGCCCCCAGTCAAACGGTAACAGAGGACGACGGATTTAAAGAGACCAAATATTATTTCAAGTTGGTGAAAACGGAAACGATAAAAAAGATTAACAGTCCGGGAATGGTTGCCTCCATTACAGCTGATGATGGAAACATGAGTGCTTCAATAACTCCGCCAAAGCCCAAAGAGCCATATACCTGTAGCTCTTCATGGAATTCAGCTCCCTCTGAGATTCGGCTTGGCGATGTTATAGTCATTACGGCCAAAGGAAGTGGGAACGCCAGCATTAGAATAGATGCAAGTAATGTTTATGGCTCATTTGGACAGTTTGAAAGAAGCTCGACCAACGGAAATCAGACTGCAACCTTTCGCTGGGAAATCGACAGGATGCATTTACCGGCAATGGCTCCGCTTAGTATACGCGTGTTAACCATGACTCCCGGAACATCTGCATGGAGTTCGACCAATTACACTTACGAACATGTTATTATCGATTAACGAAATGCAACCTTTTCAAAAAATGAGCCATGGAAAAGAACAATAGAATTGGATACTCGTCAAAAATTGACGACCCGGCATTTACCCAATATCTAAAAAATAGCAATCGCTGGTCGGCCTGGTTCTCGTTAGGACTGGCCTTAATCGCCATCGTTGGCTTTTTTATCCATGGTGAAATGAGCGATAATATGGAAAACCCCGAATCGCTCTATATCGGATTGGTGATTGGCAGTATGTTTATGCTCATAGCCTTCTACCAAATCCATTCGCGAAAACGAGACAAAACATGGGATGGCATGGTGGTTGACAAAAGAGTAAAGAAAAAACAGCGACGTGCCAGATATGACGACACGATGGTTACTTATACTGAATATACCGTTCTGATTCGCAGCGATGCCGGAAAGAAACATGAAGTAACGGCCGAAGATGATGATACTGTGTACAACTACTATAAAGTGGGCGATAAAATAAGACATCACAAAGGCCTAAATTCATACGAGAAGTACGATAAATCGGGTGATGCCATTATCTTTTGTAATGCGTGTGGTTCACTCAATAAATTCGAAGATGAGAAATGTTTCCGATGTAAATGTCCGTTGCTCAAATAATCAGTGAGATGCCCGATATACCCAATATTTCAGAAAAACTCGAATGGACCATTAGCGTATCGCTTTTACGAAATCCATTGATAAGGCAGCAACTGGGTATTGCCATAGGTATTCCGTTCGGAATTCTGGGTATTGTGCTGGTAATCGTCAAAGCCTGGTACGCGCTGATGCTGATTGCCGCGCTGATACTGCTCACCGCTTTGCTGATAGCTGCGATTTGGGGAGGTAAATATCATGCCGGATTTGAACTAAGCCTTACCGGGGTGCGAAACTATACCGAAAAGTCTCAGGCCCGAAAAAACCGCATCCTGAATATATTGACAATAATTGCAGGTTTTTTAGGCAATAAACCGGCTGTTGCCGGTGCTGCCGTTTTGGCTGCTTCGCGCAACGATGTGACCATCGCATGGCGAAGGATTAAAAAAGTAAAGTTTTATCCCCGAAGCCGGACAATACTTCTTCATGCAGGGTATCTTGAATCTGTAGCTCTGTTTTGTAACGCAAACAATTACATCGAAGTGGAAGAATTCGTGCGAAACAAAGTATCAGGCAAGGATGTCGTAACCATCATAAAGTAAGAAAATCTATTCGTTGTTTCGAAATATGGAAGGAAAAGGATTTGGCAAATTGGCTGGCCGTCTATTTATCTCGTTGATTGGAATTTTGTTTATCCTGTGGGCTATAGCATCGCTTTCGCTTGGTTTTATCGGCAAAGAAGCAACTGCTGTTGTAACCAATATCCGTCGCGAAGGGGGCGAGCGCAACGAGGGTATCGGCGGACGTTATACCTACAATATCAGTTATCAGTTTACATTACCCAACGGCAAAAAGGTAAATGGTTTGACCAAGAAAATTGGGAGTGCAGTCTATCTCAAGGCTGATGGCACTTCGACAATAGCAGTAAGGTATCTTGGTATATTCCCTTATATCAATCATACTGCCGGGAAAAGCCGTCTGAATGCCGGACAGATAATAATGATGGCTGTTGGCTTATTTCTTGTCATTATCGTTAACCGCGCCCCAAAAAGAAGAACGAAACAAAAAAAGGAACGAGCTTTGTAACTCAAAAAATGAAGATTCTTCATTGATTATTCGTCACTCGGCAAGATTTTTTTTACCATTGCAAAAAAAAGAGAGATGGGGTCAAAAATCCTTCTTATCGCGTTGGTGGCCTGGTTTGCCGCTCAGGCAATCAAAGTTGTTATCACTTTGGTCCGCGACAAGAAATTTGAACTGAGCCGCTTCTTCGAAAGTGGCGGCATGCCTTCATCGCACACCTCTCTGGTGGTTGCTATGACTACCGCCGTGGGGCGTTTCGAAGGATATGATTCAATACTCTTCGCCATATCGGTAGTTTTCTCGGTCGTCATTATGTACGATGCCACCGGTATCAGACAGGCTGCCGGGAACCAGGCCAAAATCCTCAACCAAATGATTCAGGATATTTACCGCCACAAATACACAGGCAGTTACCTGAAAGAGCTGTTGGGCCATACACCTAAAGAGGTATTTGCCGGAGCGCTGCTGGGCGTAGCTATCGGGCTAACCATATAACTATCTAAGCTAATGACATGAAAGAAGCAGCTTTACTGCTAATTGATATTCAAAACGACTATTTCGAGGGAGGAAAAATGAGACTCTCCGGCTCGAAAGAGGCTGCTGCCAATACCCAACTGCTGCTCGAAAAGTTTCGTTCGAAAGGGTGGCCTGTCATCTATATTCAGCATTGGGCCACGCGCCCCGATGCCACCTTCTTTCTGCCCGGAACCGTTGGTGCTGAGATTTATCGCGACATCAGCCCCCGCGAAGACGAAGCGATAATCACCAAAAACTTTCCGAACAGTTTTAAAGCGACCTCTCTGGAAGAGAGACTGCAATCGCTCAACGTGACCCATTTGGTAGTTTGCGGCATGATGACCCATATGTGTGTCGATGCCACCGTTCGTGCAGCTAAAGATGCAGGCTATAATTGTACCGTTATCGGCGACTGCTGCGCCACCCGCGATCTCGAACTGAAAGGTGAAACGATAACCGCCCGGCATGTACACCAAAGTTTTTTAGCTGCGCTGGGAAATTATTATGCATCTATCCAAACGGTCGATGAGTTTATGAAGGAATTATAAAACACCAAAACAGCTCTTCTTTATTTAGCAATAATGTTGTAAATTGATGGTCATCAAACATCAACATCAAACTAAAGCAAAAGCGTATGGCCGTCAAAAAAAATATCAACATTGGGATATTACTCGATGATTCGAAGGACAAAACCTGGATGCGTAAAACCCTTGCACACGACACTTCGCTCGATTATGTGATAGAACCGGGCTCGACCAGTAAGATGTTTGATTATCTGGCCAACCTAAAAAAGAAAGGGGTAAAAGTGGGAAAGATTGTCATGATGGGACATGGGAATGCCAAACATCCGCATGTAGGGGTGTTACAACCCGAAGATATCGATCTGAAAAACCTGACCCGTTCGCGCGATGCTTCCCGAAAAAAATATGATTCTGCGGCTGAAAACATGAAAGCAATCAAGGCTAAGCTGGCCAAAACGAAAGAGGCAAAATTGCGCAAAGAACTGACCAACGAATACAATACCGAGCGCGACATAAAAAACTCAAACCGCGAAACCTATAACAACAGTGTTCAGGAATTGAATAAATTTAGGGCCCTCTCGGGAGTGATGGCCAAAGACGGAGAGGTACATCTCTTTAACTGCTGTCCGGCTTCGTCGGACAAAGGACGTGAGATGATGAAAAACCTTGGCCAGATTTTGTTAAAGGAAAAAGGAGGTAAAGTTACCGGTTGCGATGGCTTTGTGTGGACTCCCAAAATGCTGCAATCGACCCTCTCGGCTGTTTTTGGAACAGTTGAAGGATACAAGTTTCCGGCAGGAAATTGGGTTAAAGTAGCGATTCAACCTCGCAAAAAGCCCATTGATAAACCCGTTGAACCGCCCAAAGCCGGCCATCACCATCCGTCAACTCCCGATGCTCCTCCAGCCACGCACTGCAATGGCAACAACCATGGACCAGATTGCCAGTGCGGTTGGGGCGGACCAAGATAACCCATTGCCGCCCTACCAGTTCAGTTCGAGGATATCGTCCTTGTTTAATTCAGCTTCCAGCATATCTCCTTTCGAAGGCAATGAAATTGGTTTGCCATTTACCAAAACGGTTTTAGCCCCAACCGGGAACTTGAAACGGAAGAGAGAGTGGCTTTGTGCAGTCAGCTTGACCTGCTTCAGCGATTTATTCTCCCACGAGGCATCCACGACCCCGTTTCCGCGCACCTTGAACCCACTGAACGAACCTGTCGCCCATGCATCGGGCAAGGCTGGCAGCAATTCGATATAGCCGGCATGGCTTTGCAGCAACATCTCGGCAATACCGGCACATCCCCCAAAATTACCATCGATTTGAAAAGGTGGATGGGCGCAAAACAGATTGGGATAGGTTCCTCCTGCCTGAGGGCCGTAATCGTACCCATCGGTCGCTACCGGAACCAGCAGCTGGCTCAATAATTTATAGGCACGGTTACCATCGGCCAACCGGGCCCAATGGTTCACCTTCCATGCACGCGACCAACCGGTACCCCCGTCGCCCCTGCGGTCGAGTGTTACCCTTGCCGCCTGAGCCAGTTCAGGTGTCCCTTCGGGGGTAATCTGATTGCCCGGATGGAGCCCGTAAAGTTGTGATACATGGCGGTGTTGCGGTTCAGCCTCCTGATAATCGTCGAGCCACTCCTGCAACTGGCCATATTTGCCAATCTGGTGAGGGGGAAGTTGGGCCGATAACTGCTGAAGTTTCAACGCAAAATCGCTATCTGTATTTAATATTCGTGCCGCTTCGGCAACGTAGCCAAACTGCTCGCGCACCAACTGATTGTCCATGGTCGAACCCATGCAGATGGCAGCTGTTTTCCCATTCGGTAAAATAAAACTGTTCTCGGGCGAAGTGGTAGGCGCCGTAACCAGCCAGCCATGTTGAGGCTCTTTCACCAACATCTCGCTGAAAAAGAGGGCCGACTCCTTTAGCACCGGATAAACGGAACGCAGGTAAGCCGTATCGTTGGTAAAAAGATAATGTTCCCAAAGGTGCTGGCACATCCAGGCCCCGGCCGTATTGGTAGCCCCCCACGAGGGATGTTCGCCCGGCGAGGTATATCCCCAGATATTGGTCAAAATATGGGTAACCCAGCCATTGGCATTGTAAAAAGCTTTGGCGCTTTTACGGCCTGGCTCTACCAGACTTTTGGTCAACTCAATCAGCGGACTGTGAAGCTCAGACAAATTGGTCACTTCGGCTGGCCATAAATTCATTTGCAGATTGATGTTCATATGATAATCGCCGTTCCAGGGCGTCTGCAAGGTATTGGCCCACAACCCCTGCAAATTGGGTGGCAACAAACCCGGACGGGTACTGCAAATCAACAGATAGCGCCCATACTGAAAATAGAGTTCAATCAAACCATTATCATTTCCGCTTTTGGCAAACTCTGTCAACCGCCGGTTGGTGGTTAATCCTTCTCTTTCGATGTTCCTTCCCAGATCGAGGGTGGCACGGTTGAACCATGCCCCGAATTGCCTTTCGTGTGAAAGCAGCGAACGGGAGTATCCACTTTTTATAGCCTTGACCAACAATGAACGATTGGTGAAAGTATGTCTGGGGTTCTTGTAATCGGTAGTCATCGAGAGGTAAATCAGGGCTTCGTCAGCATTTTCAATGCCAACCATCTGCTCACCGGCGATCCTTTTCCCGCCTTTGCTCACGATGGTGGCACGGGCCATATAATGCATTCCATCGCCCCCCGAACCATTGTTCATAGCCCCCTGCATCACCAGGTCGTTCTCCTCAACCGAAACCGCCATCCTTTCGGGACGGTCGAACGTAAGTTTGAAACTAATATGCCGTCCTTTATTGGCCGTAAGGCGGATAATGGCCACATCGTCGCTGAAACTGGTGAGGTATTCGCGATGATAGTTCACCTCTCCCAACTGGAAACCACATTCCGACAGGGCGTTATCCAGCTGCAATTTGCGCTGGTAATGGCTGTAGGCAGCTGTATCGGGGCGACCGGCGTAGGTGTAATCGATATTTAGCAGCCCCAGCATTTGGTACGAGCCATACGGAACATCTTTGCCGCTTCCCAGTCCTGAGCCCGCCCCCTTGCAGACAAAAGTACTGTACATCAAATCTTGTGCTTCATCGTTTTTGCCTTCGAAAAGCAACTGCCGAATTTTATCCAGCGATTCGTAGGCTGCCGGATTATCGGCATCCTGCGGAGCACCCGACCAGAGCGAAATCTCGTTCAACACCACGGTTTCGCGGGCGATCCCACCATCGGGCATTATGCCTATGCGACCATTCCCCAGCGGTAGCGTTTCGACCCACGCTTTGGCCGGCCGGTCCATTACAATGGCAAGTGGCCTGCTTTCGGCCGTCTGGGCATCAACTGACAGTGTGCAGGTTACCCCTAAAGTGAAAAGCAGTAAACTGCTCAACCATGTTGGGCGGGAAATATTAAAAGTCATAAGTCAAATTTTAGTTGTCCGACCGATAGTGCAATCGTGGCAGCTAAGATAGCTTTTTTTACCTCAAAAGGGGGCTCAAAAAGGCTCCGACATCGGCCATGCTTTCCCATATCGATACCTCACTAAGGGATACGAAGGGAATTGTAGTTTTGTCAAAACAGGATTATCCATATTTTTTATCTGGTATTTGAATATACTTACTGTATTGTTTAAGTACAGATAGAGTACAGATAGAGTACAGAAACCATAGCGATGAACCCTTTTTAACAGGGCGATAAACCACATAAAGCCCAATGATAAAAATCGAGCCGTAAAAAAGGTGTATAAACCTGCAAAAGTATTGTAAATGGCCTATTTTTGATCACTCAATTTGCCTGTATGGAAAACACCCGACGATTGTTTATCAAAAAAGCCGGTATAGCCGGTATGGTAGCCACATCATTTCCGGCCATGGCCTCTGCCATCTATCCCGCACCAACGGTCCAAAGTTCGACTTCGGAAAAAGGGCCTGTTGTTCTGTTTCAGGGCGATTCGATAACCGATGGCAACCGTACCCGCGACAATGACTGGAATCATGTCATGGGGCATGGGTATGCCTGTTTGGCAGCCAGCCGTCTTTGGTACGATTATCCCGAACAAAAACTGTCGTTTTACAACCGCGGCATCAGCGGAAACCGCATCGGCGATTTGGAGAAGCGATGGCAACAAGATACGCTGGATTTGAAACCGGATGTGGTTAGTATCCTGATTGGGGTTAACGATGTGCTGGCCATTGTCAACAACAACCATCCCGAGCCGGCAGCACAATTTGCTGACAGCTATAAGAGGGTGCTCGACAAAACGCTGACGGCATTGCCCAATGTCACCATCGTGCTTTGTGAGCCATTTATCCTGCCGCTGGGGTGGGTCAACCATCGGAAAGAGGTTTGGCTCGAAGAGATAGCCCAACAGCAGCAGATGGTCAGAGAGTTGGCCGCGAGCTACAAAACCTTGTTTGTATCGTTGCAGGAACCCTTTCAGAAAGCCTGCGAAATTGCACCGGCCGATTACTGGATTTGGGATGGGGTTCACCCGATGCCGGCCGGTCACGAGTTAATCGCCAGACTATGGATAAAAGAGGTTAGCCGTAAACTTACTTTTATTCGATCATAAAACTAAAGATAGGTAGTATCATTGCATTTTCATCACCAGTCTGTATTTTCAAAGCAGCAACCTCTATACCAAAAGAATTGTATAAGAGAGGAATATCATTCAGACAGAGACAATGGTAAACTCACAAAAAGAGACAAATTGATTCAGAAACATTCCCGTTTTGCATCAGACTGTATCGATTTAATCTTCAATCTTTATCCGAAGGGAATTTCTCTCTGTTGAATCGTATCACGAATCAATTTCAAATAGGCAAGAGCGCCATTAAACCTTTTTATCCCATTCGAGTTTAATAGACAAAGTGAGTATCATTTCGAATACCATCCCTATGAAGAATCAAAGAGAGCTTCTTTTTCTCCTGTTGTTATTTCTGATAGCCGGATGCAACAAAGAAGAGGGCAAAACCAATCCTACAACAGAGGAATCGTTCTATTTTCCATCGAACAGTGATGAAGCATGGGAAACAAAATCGCTTTCCAGTTTAGGCTGGAACGAGGGAGCCGTTCAGGCACTGAAAGATTATCTGGTACAGAAACGCACCAAATCGTT
>JACCEE010410802.1_pt1 | contig 36468 bp, 38 predicted proteins | sample 7449931 | NCBI WGS metagenome assembly JACCEE01 (sample SAMN15323457, study PRJNA562643) | freshwater metagenome | isolation source: river surface water | place: USA:Blue River Watershed | collected 2017-08-19 | reverse complement strand
TACCAAGAAAAAGTCATTACCGTCAAACAAGCGTTAAGTCTTATAAAAACCAACGATATTATCGTGTCCGGGATGGTCGGCGCAGAAGCGCGTGAAATTTTAAGCCATCTCCATGAATTGGATGCAAGCATCAAAAATGTCAGCGTTACCAACTGCTTACCGATGCTCGATGCCGATTTCTTCGTTAAACCTGAGTATGCCAAACGTTTCCATGTCGACAGCTGGTTCCTTTCCGGGGCCCTTAGAAAAGGATGGTCCAACGGAACCACAAGTTTCATTCCGAACCACCTGCATTTGGCCGCGACTGCGCGTCTGGATCATGTCCGCCCGAACATTTACATCGGTTGCGCTACGCCACCCGATGAACATGGCTTTGTCTCGCTTTCAGTCAGCAACGTTTACGAAAAACGGATGATTGAAGAAGCAGGCGTCGTTATTCTTGAACTCAATCCCAATTTTCCTCGAACCTTCGGGGATATGGAACTTCATATTTCGCAAGTCAATTATGTCATCCCCGTCAACTATCCCGTTCCGGAAATCCCGGATCAAGAATTGACCGAAAAAGATATCAAAATCGGCAATACCATCGCCTCGTTCATTAAAGATGGCGACTGTCTCCAACTCGGTATCGGCGGCATTCCCAATGCCGTGGCCAACGCTCTGGTCAATAAACGCGATTTAGGCGTTCATACCGAAATGCTCACCAGCGGTTTCATGAAACTGTGGAATGCCGGTGCAATTTCGAACAAATACAAGACCATCAACCGTGGCAAAATGGTGTGCTGCTTCGTGGCCGGCCCCAAAGCCCTTTACGATTTCGTCGACAACAACCCGAGCATCTTGATTTTGGATGGCCGCTACGTCAATGATCCCTATGTCATCGGCCAAAACGACAACCAAGTCTCGATCAATGCGACCCTTGAAGTCGACGTTACCGGCCAATGCTGCTCCGAATCCATCGGCTCGCGTCAATGGAGCGGAACCGGCGGTCAAGTCGACACCGTTTTAGGCGCTCAACTTTCTAGAGGCGGCCGTTCGTTCATCGCTTTGTATTCAACCGCGATGGTCCGTAATCCGGCGACCGGCGTGAAAGAAGAAATTTCGACCATCGTTCCGCAATTGAAACCCGGTGCCGTCGTCACTACCTGCCGTAACGATGTTCATTACATCGTTACCGAATACGGTGCCGTCAACCTCCGGGGTTGCAGCGTCCGTGAACGGGTTGAAAAACTGATTTCCATCGCCCATCCGAAGTTTCGCGACCAGATCCGCAAAGAATCCATCGCGCTTGGCTTATTGCCCGCGGAGCACTAATATGTCCACCTTCCAATTTCAAAACAAAGCGGTGTACTACTCAGTCGCCGGTGAAGGCAATCCGATTCTGCTTTTAAATGGCATCATGATGTCCACGAATTCATGGAAACCGTTCGTGGATACTTTCTCCAAGAATAACCAATTGATCATGGTCGACTTTTTCGATCAAGGTCAAAGCGAAAAACTTGTGGGCCAAAAATATACGCAAGTTATTCAAGTCGCACTATTGGAAGCTTTGTTGAATCACTTAGGCCTTAGTCAAGTCAATGTGGTCGGTATTTCCTATGGAGGTTCCGTGGCGATGCAATTCGTCGTGGCTCATCCCGACCGTGTCAAACGGTTGGTCCTCTTCAATGCGACCTCGCATACCTCCGATTGGCTGATGGATATCGGCCGCGCTTGGAACAAAGCCGCCGCCAGCGGTGACGGAGCGGCTTATTATTACACGGCCATTCCGACCATTTATTCCCCACAATTCTATGCCAAACGCATCGATTGGATGAAAAACCGCGAGAAAGTCCTTGTTCCGGTTTTCTCAAATCCGGCGTTTACCTCCGCGATGATCCGCCTGACCGACAGTTCCGAGACACATGATGTCCGTCCGTTCCTAAAAGATATCAAAGCTCCGACCTTGATTGTCAGCAGTGAATTTGATTACATCACACCGATGCCCGAACAACGGTTCATTCATGAGCAAATTCCGAATTCCGAATTCGTGATAATCCCCGGGTGCGGCCATGCTTCGATGTATGAAAAACCCTTGCTATTTGCCGCATTAATCCTCGGTTTCGTCAACGTTTCGCAAACTTCTTTCTCAATCTAGCTTTTCTTCCCCCATTGGGGCGGGCGACCGATGCGTCCGCCCCTAAACCGAAAAAAAACGTTCCCGTCAGGGAGCGTTTTCTTTATTTTGTCTTTAATAACTTTCTGAGCGTTGGAACAATGCCGTTATGGTTGTTGTCCTTTTGGGTAATCACGTTGGCGTGAGCTTTAGTGACATCAGTTGCGTTTTTCATGGCAACCCCGATACCTGCCATATCGAGCATTTCGAGATCGTTTTCGGCATCCCCGAACGCAATGATGTGTTCATGCGGGATTCCGTAGTAAGCGGCGATATGCGCCAAGGCATGACCTTTGCTGACATCATCGTAATAGATTTCGCTGAATACTGAGCGGTTCCAAAAACGTAACGAGAATCCGGGGTGTTGAGCCACGGCTTCAAGCAGCCGCTTATCGCCGTTTCCGCCACGTTCTTTGCTTTTGATGATCATCGTCATCGGATTCTCGGTTAGGGTTTCCCGTAAGTCTCCGTAGTAAATGTTCATTTTTTCATGCCAAAAGAAAGCGGTGAGGTCTTCATCCTCATGAATGAGCCAAATGTCTTTGTTGGTTTCGCACATGACGTTATCGATGTGTTCCGGACCAACCGCCTCATAGATGGCTTTGACAGTTTCTTTCGGAAATTGATAACTCTTTCCGGGAAATTTGTCGTCATGCGGGTTAATGATGCACGCCCCGTTATAACAAACAAGCGGGCTTCTCAAGTTCAATAAATCGTAATAGCGGCGAAGGGCCCGAACGGGTCTTCCGGAGGCTAAAACGACAATATGACCTTGACGGTCAAGGTGGTGCAAAAAGCGGCGCGTCCGCCACGAAATCGTCTTCTTATCGTTCAGGAGCGTTCCGTCCATATCAAAAGCAATCAAGAAACGTTTGGGTTGTGTTTTTTTCATTATAAAAGTCCTACTGCGCGTTGAACCCGATGGAGGGTTTTATTAGCGACTTCACGGGCTTTCTTGGCCCCTTCTTCAAGAACACGTTCAACTTCACCGGAAGCAATGAATGCTTGGTACTTTTGTTGAAGATTTCCTAACACGTCACAGACGACATCAGCAACTGCGCCTTTAAAGGTTCCATAGTTGCTTCCTTCAAAGAGCTTTTCGGCTTCGGGAATCGAAATATCTTTCAAAGCAGCGTAGATTTGCAGCAAATTCGATACGCCGGGTTTGTTTTCGGGATCGTAAGCGACACGGGCTTCAGAGTCTGTAACCGCCGACATGATTTTCTTACGGATGACTTTCAAATCGTCTTTCAAATAGATATCGCCTTTGGGATCCGATTTCGACATTTTCTTAGTGGGATCGGAAAGCGACATGATGCGGGCGCCCACTTTGGTAACCACAGCTTTGGGCATCGTTAAGACAGGCCCAAAACGGTTGTTGAAACGGTTGACGAGGTCACGGGTGATTTCAACGTGCTGGGTTTGGTCATCCCCGACAGGGACGACATTAGCATCATAAAGTAAGATATCGGACGCCATGAGGACGGGATAAGCAAAAAGGCCTAAGCCAATCGCGTTTTCATTCAGCTTTTGGGATTTTTCTTTAAACTGGGTCATCCGGGACAATTCCCCCATGTAAAGAAAGTTTTGCAGAATTGCATTGAGTTCGGCGTGGGCGGAGACTGCGCTTTGACGGAAAATCGTGCATTTCTTTGGGTCAAGACCGGCAGCTAAATAAAACGCCGCTAAATCTCTCGAATTGGAACGGAGGACTTCCGGGTCGATGGGAAGGGTCAAGGCGTGAAGGTCCGCAATGAAAAGGAAAGTTTCCCCTTGATCTTGAAATTTCGGGAAATTTTTTAAAGCTCCAATGTAATTACCCAAAGTCAATTGACCTGTGGGTTTGATGCCACTTAAAACACGTTCCATAGACCTACCTCCGACATAATAGAAAAATTATAGTTTATTGAGGTTGAAGTGTCAATTTTACATAAGTAAAAAGCGCTTTTTCCTTTAAGGCAAGAACCTTTGAAAGTCTATGAAAAAATGCCCTTATTTTATTGTTTATTCAACCAATGGTGTGTAAAATGGTAAAAGAAGGAGGGATTTTATGATCCGAATTTACACCTCTCCCAGTTGCTCCAGCTGCCGAAAAGTCAAAAAGTGGTTTGAAGAACAAAAAATGCCCTATGAAGAGCGGAATATTTTTACCGCTGCTTTGGATGAAAAAGAGCTCAAAGATATTTTAGCCAAAAGCGAAAATGGAACTGAAGACATCATCTCCTCAAGAAGCAAAATCGTCAAAGAAAACAACATTGATTTGGAATCCTTGACCGTCAAACAACTGATTGAGTTCATTAAAGAAAACCCCTCGGTCCTCAAACGGCCGATCATGGTCGATGAACGCCGTATCCAAGTGGGGTACAACGAAGAAGAGATTCGCACGTTTATTCCGGCTGCCAAACGGTATGCGGAATGGTGCTGCAGCTCAGAGAATTGCGAGAACTACGCAACCTGCGCTCACGCGAAAGACAAGTTATAAAAAAAAGACGTCCTGCGAAGGACGTTTTTTATTTGTGCCTCAAGGCGTTCATCGCACGGGCATGTTTGCTTAATTTGTTCGGAGTGAAGGGGACTTTTGCGGCATCGCACAATTTTTTGAGGGTATCTTCCGCAAACTGAATCGAGGTACTTTCCGCCTCAATCTCATAGTCGACGGTGTCGTCATACGTGTTCTTGTCGAGTACGACTTCATCATCAAGGAATCCGGCGACAATACGGACTGTCGTCAAAGAGGTAAGGATACGGAGTCTCGAAACTTCGATACCCAGCATTTCCAAGAAATCTTTGATGTCGCCTTTCGGGAATTCGTGGCGGTGGAGCAAGTTCTCATATTGCTTCCAGGTGATCGTTTGGTTCTTTTCAAGAGTTCCTTCGGCTAAAGGAGACTTCAATGTTAGAGTAAAATCATCCTTTTCACGGATACGTAAACCAAATCCGTACTTTCTCAGAATTTCATCTTCACTATCGATGTAGTGGTTGGTTTGAGTCACGCGTTTGCACGATTCGGTTGATAAGAAATTAAGTACTTTTTCGAAATCTTCTTTTGAAAGAAGAACTTTGGCTTCGATTTCAATGTTGGTGGACATGAAATAATTCCTCCATAACATTAATATGATACAATAAATACATCTTCTTATAAAGAGGTGATTTCATGCGTTTTGCCTTCTATTCGCGTAGCGATGACAACAGCGAAAACATTAAGAAAAGCCTCATGGAAAAATTGGTTTCCATTGGATTTACTTTTAATGAACAAAAACCCGAACTTATCATCTTCATCGGGGGCGACGGCACCTTCTTACGGGCTGTCCATGAACACCTTAATACCATTGATAAAATCAGCTTTATTGGAGTCCGAAGCGGAACTCTTGGTTTTTTCTGTGACTATGGAAGCGATGAACTCGACTTATTAGTCTCTGAACTCAAGTATGGCAAAACCCAACTGGGTTCTTACCGAATGATTGAAGCCAACCTCAAATATCAGACGCGGCAAACCACGATTTATGCGGTCAATGAAATTCGGCTTGAGAACCCGTTCCATACGATGATTTGTGAAGTCCAAATCAATGGAGAAAAATTAGAACACTTCCGTGGTAACGGTTTAATTGTCTCAAGCAATCTTGGTTCTTCCGCTTATAACAAATCATTAGGCGGAGCCTTGGTGGACCCGTCCGTATCAATGCTTCAATTAACTGAAATCGCTACGATTCAAAATAATGTTTATCATTCCTTAGGATCCAGCCTTGTCTTAGGAGCGGAGCGAACAGTCAACCTAATCGGTGACTTGAACCGTTCGGTGGTCGGCTTTGACCATATTTTCTTAGAAACCGGTGAAAGTTTAACCGCCATTGAGATCCGTTTATCCAAAAAAACCTTGCAAATCCTTCATAAATCCGGACACAGCTATATTGATTTGCTTCACAAAACCTTTGTTGTCGATTAAGGAGAACCTATGCTGATCGATGAATTAGATAACCTCAATCTTTTCCTAAAAGAATACGCTCTCTACCTTGCGTTAGCCGGCGTTGCGATTATTCTGATTGCAGTTTTTTTGATTTACTTCTCGGGGCGTCGCAAAAAGACCGCCGAGAACTATAATCCATTGATTACGGTTTTAGGAGGAAAAGAAAACATCATCCATGCCGAGGCCCGAGGATCCAGGCTAACGCTTCAAATCAAAGATGACACGAAAGTTGCTTACGACCAATTCCCCAAAGAACTCGTTTCAAACTATATCAAAATGACCGGTAAGTTAACTCTGGTTGTTGGTGAAAAAGGCAATCAAATTGCCGATGAAATTAACAAAAAAGCGGATTAATCCGCTTATATTTTTAGATGCTTAATGATGTCTTCCGTGGGGAATCCCATGACGTTATCATAACTTCCCTCAATGTGATCAACAAGCGGGAAATCTTTGTCTTGGATTCCGTAGGCACCGGCTTTGTCCATTGGAGAACCGGAACGTACATAGCGATCAATTAGATCGTCCGATAATTCTTTGAAATAAACCTTTGAGACAACGCTCCGGGAGAGTTCATAGTTTTTGCTAATAATCGTGTACCCAGTGATGACAAGATGGGCTTTTCCGGATAAACGTTTGAGAATCTGTTTGGCATCTTCATGATCAATGGGCTTTCCAATAATCTCGTTATCGACGAGGACGACCGTATCACTTGCGAGAATAGTATCTTCAGGAAACTTTGAAAAGACGGCATATGCTTTCATTTTCGAAATTTTCACTGGCAATTCCCGTGCGGTTGCTTGAATCGACTTCTCATCGATGTCGCTGACGACCACACGAAAATCAGGGGTTATCTTCTTTAAAAGCTCTTTTCTTCTAGGGGATCCGCTTGCAAGAATTAACATATTAGGAATTTTTGTTCATGATGACCGGAATGATCATTGGGTTTCTTTGGGTTTTTAAGAAGAGGTATTTACCAACCGTGGAACGGATGGTGTTTTTAATTTCACCGAAGGTCACTTTACCCTTCATCAGTTCTTCCAAAGCGTCGTTGACACGGCGTTCTGCGTGAGGAATGAGGTGACCGCTGCTGACATAAACGAAACCACGGGTAGAAATTTTGGGCGTGGTCAAGAGTTTGTTTTGACGGGAATCGATGGCCACCAGGACGCTCACCATGCCATCGTCGGCTAAAACCTTGCGGTCACGGATGACGGCGGTGCTTAAACCATTGATGTCATTGCCATCAATGTAAATATCGTCCGCTTGAACGCGTGGACCTTGGGAGCAAACACCGCGTCTTAAAACGACGGTATCGCCATTGGCACAAATAAAGGTGTGATCGCGCGGTAAACCTAAACTGACCGCGATGTCCGCGTGGAGTCTAAGCATGCGATACTCACCGTGAACAGGCATGAAATAGTGAGGGTTAAAAAGTTTTAAAGCAATTCGCAATTCTTGTCTCGCAGGGTGACCGGACGAGTGCAAATTGTAGAAGACTGAATTCGTTAAAACGTTGGCGCCGGCACGGGTTAATGCGTTGACGACACGGTCAATCGACATTCCGTTTCCGGGAATGGGAGATGAAGAGAAAACAACGGTATCACCAGGGATAACGTGGAGTTGTTTATGTTCGCCGTTTGCGATACGAGCCAAAGCGGCCATCGGCTCACCTTGTGAACCCGTGCAAAGAACGACGGTTTCCTCAGCTTTTAAGGTCTTTATATCTTCAATGTCCACGAGATTGGCATCCGGAATATGGATGTAACCGAACTCACGTGATGTGGATACGGCATTTTCCATGGAACGTCCGATAATGACGATCTTTTTCTTGTGATTGACAGCAGCTTCGACGATTTGTTGAATACGGGAAATATTGCTGCTGAAGGTTGAAATGATAAGACGTCCGGTCGCTTTTGAGAAAATCTCGTTAATGGAACTGACGACGTTCCGTTCGCTGGGTGTATAGCCTTCAATTTCAGCGTTGGTGGAATCACTCAGAAGTAAATCAATGCCTTCGGTACCTAAACGGGCCATCTTGCCAAGATCGATATCGGGTCCGATCGGAGTCAAGTCAATCTTAAAGTCACCGGTCGTAACGATCCGGCCTTCGGGAGTATCGACGCAAACGCCAAAAGCATCCGGAATGGAGTGGGTCACATGGAAAAATTGAACATTAAAATCATCAATCTTGATCATGGAATCAGCATTGTATTCGATGATCTTCACTTGTTCTTTAATTCGACCTTCTTCGAGCTTGTGTTTAATCAACGCCGCCGCGAGTCGCGGGGCATAAATAACGGGGATATGCACGGTTTGAATCAAAAAAGGAATTCCACCGATGTGGTCTTCGTGACCGTGGGTAATGATGAGCGCTTTGATCTTAGAACGGTTATTACGAAGATAGGTATAATCGGGTATGACATAATCAACCCCGGGGAGATCCTCTTCAGGAAACCGCACACCGGCGTCGATGATAATCAACGTTTTTTCGTTTTCGATGCAGTAGGTATTTTTGCCTACCTCACCAAGTCCGCCAAGCGCAAAAACTTGCACGGGCGAGGACAAAAGAGAATTTGCCATAAGAAATCAACTCCTAACATAGTCTATATAACTTATTAAAATTATATGAAACATTTCAAGGCAACTGTATTATAACGGTTGAAAAGCCGAAAGTAAAGCAAAGTACTACACGTGAAAACGCTTAAATGGATATTGCGTTTTCGTCTTGTTTCATCGGGCTCGTTTTATCAATTCGGTCGTAGAATAAAATGCCATCCAAGTGGTCCATTTCATGTTGCAAGACAATCGCTTCAAAACCGCGGGCCACAATCTCGACCGGTGCGTTTTTGATGACATCAAAAGCTTGAATCGTTACTTTATTCGGACGATAGACGTATCCAGGATGTTCGGAGTCTACGGAAAGGCAACCTTCACCCGTGGATAAATAAGCCATTTTAACGCTATGAGCGATGATTTTGGGATTGACTAAAGCGTGAACGATCAACTCGTCGTCTTTCTTAAAATAAACGGCAAGCATGCGCTTATTCAGACCAATTTGAGGAGCCGCCAAACCGACGCCTTCGCGGATGTGATGCTTCTCGACAAATTCGGGATCTTGGCTGTTTTTGAGATACTCAACCATATTGAGCAATGTCTTTTTATCATGTGCGTTTAAAGGGAGTTCCACGGGAACGCTTTTTTCACGCAACTTTTTTTCGGTATCTTTAACAATGGTAAACATATATTCCTCAACGAAATATTACCATAAGACCTTCTTTAAATAAAGAAGTACACATTTTAACGACACCTAAAATTTGTTATGATTATCAAGGGGGTAAGAACATGACTGAAAAAGACATCACGATGCTTGCGTTTTCTCTAGCGGACAGCATTGAAAAAGACCCCCGCGTCCTTGCTTTGAAAAAAGCGGAAAAGGCCATGGAAGAAAATGATGAAGTCGGTCGCTTGGCGTTTGCTTTCGATACGGCTCAGACCCGCTATAATGATTTTTTGAAAATCTACTCTGAGACATCACCTGAAGTTCAAAAAGCACAAAAAAACTTGTATCTTCATAAGAAAACTTTGGACGAGCATCCTTTTGTTCGCGAATATCTCTCATGCTATCAAGAAGTTCGGAAAATGTATGATGAACTTCAAACCGTCATTTTTGCGCCTTTTAACGAACATCAATGCGGAAATAAGAAATAATGAGAATCATCGGAGGCCTCTATCGGCATCGCAACATCGATTTTCCTTTGAATGCTAAAACCAGACCCACAAAGGATATGGTTCGGCAAGGGATTTTCAACGCGATTGCCCCGGATATCAACGGCAAAACCGTCTTGGATTTATTCGCCGGGAGCGGAGCGATGGGGATTGAAGCCATTTCCCGAGGAGCAAGTAAAGCAATTTTCATTGACCACGACTATGAGGCTATTTCTTGCATCAAAAAAAACCTTTCTACATTGAATATCACGGCGTTTGAAGTTTACCGCATGGAAGCCCAAAAAGCTCTCGATTTCTTTGCCTCTAAGCAATATGTCTTCGATGTGGTTTTCTTAGATCCCCCGTATGCTGAAAACCTATTTGATTTAATCATTGGACGTTTGATTAACGAGGGTCTGCTGGCTCAAAATGGTATAATTGTTTTAGAAAATCAAAAGCCCATTATTCCGGACTCAATTCCATTCAAGAAAAGCAAGACTTATCATTATGGAATAACCGAAGTCACGATCCTGTGGAGGTAATTATGAAAATCGCAGTTTATCCAGGAAGTTTCGATCCCATCACCAACGGTCACCTTGAAATCATTCGCCGGGCGATGAACCTTTTCGACCAAGTGATTGTCTTGTTGGCGGTTAATCCCGGGAAAAAGTACACCTATTCTGTTGAAGAACGGTTGGAATTGATTCGCGGCGCTGTAAAAGGAATGCCTCATGTCAGCGTGGACGTGAACTATGGCCTCTCTGTTCAATATGCCAAAGAAAAAGGTGCGATTGCGCTGGTCCGCGGCCTTCGCGCGGTCAGCGACTTCGAATATGAGTTTACCCTTTCTGCCGGTAACGAATTCATCGACGGTTCGATTGATACGGTATTCTTCATGAGCCGTGCGGAGTCGACCTTCATCTCTTCTTCCACGGTCAAAGAACTTAGCGAAAACGGTGTGGATGTCTCCAAATTAGTTCCCCCAAATGTCGCCGAATTCTTACACAAACAAAAATAAAAAAAAGCCCGCTGGGGCTTTTTTATTTGAACTTGATGACCGACATTTGTCTGCCAGTCAGGTTATTACGCCGATAGGAGAAGAAGAGGTCTTTGTTTTCGAATGTGCAATAATCAGAAATCGTGATGTTGACGGCTGGGACTCCTTTTGCGCGGAGCTGCAAGAAATTTAACAAGGGAACATCGAGGAACGTTTGCCCATTGGTTTCTTTCAAGCCGAAGACATAATCTGGGCCCATGGCAATGATCTTCTTTTTAGTTTCTTCATCAATGACATTGTGTGAGAACGTCAACGAAGGTCCAAGGTGCGCATAGATATCTTTGGGGTCAACGCCCTCAAAATCGATTAAATGTTGGATGGCGATAGCGGTGACTTCTTTAAGAGTTCCCGCTTGGCCGGCATGGACGATACCGATAATGCCCTCTTTTTTAGCGTATAGGAAGACCGGAACGCAATCGGCGTGGAAAATTCCTAAGGCAATATCCTTTTCTTCCGTATATAAGGCGTCTGCGGGAATTCCAGTTTCATAAGCGGTTTCTCCGCTGCCATAATGCTTGGATGAAACTTTGGCGATGGTTGTGCCGTGGCTTTGATAGGCAGAAATGAGGTGCAGAGGTTTGATTTTATAATCTTTGTAAAGAAGTTGACGGTTTTTCAAAACATCGGCGTGATTGTCGCCGACATGATAGGCAAGATTGAATGTATCAAAAGGCGGAAGGCTGTTGCCTCCTTGCCGTGTGGTCGTAAATGCTTCAATGTCAGAAAATCGATCCCATTTAATGTATCCCATAATCGTTATCATCTCCTTATTTATTATAGCAAGAAAAGAAAAATAGGCATAAAAAAACCGCTCATAGAGCGGTTCATTTTTTTACTTAGCGCCGGCAGCCGAGAATTCTTCGGTATGCGTCCAGCAGTGAGCCAGTAATTCGGCTTTGTCGTAAGACGTATCGCCGGTAACACCGAACATCACTTCGCTGATTCCGGTGACGCCACTGGAATTGCTCGCAGTGTTGTCATAAAGGAAGAGCGTCGGAGTGGTCATATTCGATCCATCTTCCAAGCCTTCAATCGCAGAATCTTCGATGTTGCCCCAGTACTTGTAGTAGGAGTTGGCAGCGACGTCCGCGGCTTTGACAAGGAATTCATCGTTACGATCGATGAAGGCGTCCCAAGGAGTGGCGTACTTGCCATCTTTGTCGTCCCAATCGGCATCGTTCAATTCTTGATCCGTAAAGACCGTATAGAATTTAAAATCACCAAATTCTTCGGTATCGTAGAAACGGCTGGTTTTTTCTTTGAGAAGTTTAACCGCCGGTTGCATTTCTTCGCATCCAGAGCATCCTTCTTGAACGATCATCAGGAAGAACTTGTCTCCGTAGGTGTCTTCGTCATTGACCATGGCGTTGACAATCTTTTGAACTTCGCTGTCTTCATCGTATTTCAGCGACTTATCAAACTTTTTGTAGTAGGTTTCGGCACTGGTCGCGCTATCGGCTAATCCTTGAATCCAGCTGGTCACGGACGGGATCGAAAATATGACTCCGAAGATGATGCCTACAATCAATAAGGGCTGAATCCAGGCGGTCTCCTTGATCCAAGACCAAATTTTCACGAAGATGGCACCGATTCCGGCTAAAACATTTTTCATCGAGATATCCTCCTATATATACATATAGCACGATAATATTATCATTTAGAAACCGTGATTTCAATACAAAGTTACTTTTTGTCCTTGGTACAAAGTTTAACCTGAAAAACCATACACGCGCAAGCAAAAGATGATTGTATTTATACCCATATTTACTTAAAATACGTTCGTAAGAAGGTGATCACTTTGTTTAAGACTGAAAAAATTAAAAAGAAATATACCGATTATATGTTCGATCACAAGGGTGCGCGGTTGGCTTTAGACTATGGCATCGCAACGCTTGTTACCATACTTTCTGCGTTTATTTATGCTTTCGGCTTCAAAGCGTTCTTGGCACCCATGTTTTTTTCGGATGGGGTCACTCCGGTTATTTCATTTGTTACCGGGGGTGTGAGCGGACTTGCTCAAAACATTATCCTTTTATTCAAAATAATCATCGGTGGAAACAACTGGAGTCCTGATACGGTGTATACGCTCCAATCCGTCATCTATTTTGTTTTGAATATTCCTATTTTTATTGTGGGTTATAAAGGCGTGGGCAAACGCTTCGCCATTTTCTCTTTTCTTAACGTCATTTTCGTCTCGTTATTTGTCAAATTCTTGCCGACAATCGCGATCGATGAAATTCTGACGGATAATCTTGGAAGAGCACTGTTTGCGGGTATCTGCACCGGGCTTTCCAGTGCGATTGCTTTTAAGTTTGAGACCAGCGCCGGCGGCTTGGATGTTATCAGTTATTATATTGCCTACCATAAATCCACATCAGTTGGAAAATATTCCATTGCTTTCAATGCTGTCACTGTTACGATATTCACACTCTTATCCTATATTTTGAATCCAGGCTCAGGTTGGACCGTCTTAACGATTACCTTATATACGATTGTTTACTTTTTCACTGCCTCGATGGTGGTGGACGCGCTCAATACGAGAAACAAAAAAGCAGAGTTGCAGATTATTACTTCCAAGCAAACTCTGCCGAAGATCATTTTGGCCAATTTCCCGCACAGTTGTACGGTGGTTCCGGCCAAAGGCGGTTTCTCCAATGAAGATCGCATCATTATTTATATTGTTGTGTCCAGTTTTGAAGTCAAGAGACTGGTTAAAGTCGTCCGTGCGGTGGATGCCGAAGCTTTTATCAACGTCAGCAGCTCGTCGCAAGTCTACGGCAAATTCTTTATCAAACCCGTTAAATAAAATATTTACTTGTCATCAAAGTGAATCTTGGTTTCATCGTACCGTTCTCCCGGCACTCTCGTTTCGTTTGGATGCCCGATGGCGATAAGTCCGATAGGAACCATGTTTTCAGATAGTTTGAGTTGTTCGATGATGGGCTTATACCAACGTTGTTGACGTAACGTTCCTAGCCAACAGCCCCCGAGGCCAAGGCCGTTAGCAGCAATCAAAATATTTTCGATAACCGCACTGCCGTCATCAATCCGTAAATCCGAATAGGTTTCAAGCGTTTTATCTGCTACGATTGCTAAACATAAAGGCGCATGCGCCAACATACGTGCGTTAATGTTGTTATGGCTTAAGATATCCAAAGTTTGTCTGTTTCGGATGACATAAATGTGAATGGGACGACGATTGCATGCCGATGGGGCTGCCAAGCCGGCTTTCAAAAGCAAATCCAAATGCTCGTCGGAAATAGGTTCATCGGTAAATTTGCGAACGCTTCGTCTGGTAAGAATTGCGGTTAAAGTATCCATAAAACCTCCAAGAAAAAAGTTGCCCGAAGGCAACTTCATTATAGCGGATATTTGATCATTTGTTTGTGCATGTGAAGAATGATATCTTTTCGCGTCACAATGCCGATAAAGAGTTCCTGATCATCGAGAACGGGAATAAAGTTTTGATTGATCGATTTGGCAACCAAATCATCAAAATTGGTCGTGATTTTTACTGCAAAGTTATCACGCAGACGCGGAATTCTGGAAACCGGAGTCTCTTGGGCCTTTTTGAGACTCAATTGTTCATTGTTTTTCAAAAACCAAAGAATGTCACCTTCGGTAAGAGTCCCGATGTACCCGCCTTCATGATTAAGAATCGGAATAGCGGAGTAACGATGAAATTCCATTTTTTCAAGCGCTTGACGCAAGGAAAAATCATCGAAAATGTAAGCTACTTCACGCTTTGGAGTTAGTAAAAGAAGGATATTCATAGACGATTCCTCCTAAGTAAGTCAATTATAACATCTTTGGAAAAAACACAAGGCGAATGTAAAGCGACTACTTCAGCAACGATTTCAAAGGAGAAATATGTCCGCCGATTAAGCTTCCGATTTCATTATTAACAATCATGGCGTTCGCATCTGCCAGTTGAATGTCCTTAATTAAAGCCTCGCTTCCGCGACGGTTGGTGTAGATCATTAAAATCTTGCGAGCTTCAGCCTTTCCTTGGGCGTCAACAATCGTGACGCCACAGCCTTTAGCACGCAAAGTAGTGGCGATTTGCGGTCCTTTTTCGCTGGAGGTAATGACTTGAATCAACACTTTGCCGAAAGCAATCTTGGATTCGAGCAAGGAACCCATGAAAATGCCCGTGGTGAATCCCAAACAGTAGGCAACGCCCTTGATGGGAGAATCTGCGACCCCGGTAATAACGCGGCTTGCGACGAAGACCCAGAGGAAGATTTCGACTAAAGAAAGAATGACCGCGGGTTTCCGGTATCCTTTATTCATAAGGATCGAACGTAAAGTACCAATAGACACTTCGATGATTTTAGCAATAAAGATAAACAATAATTCAACTGCCGTCGCGTTTCCGATTAAACCGTCCCAGACCTCTTGTAGCCAATTCATAACATACCTCTATGCACTCTACTCTAGGAGCGCCCAATCATTATATATTACCTAAAGTAATTTTTAAGGGGGCAGCAAGACAAAATTTATACAGTGTCCATTTTTGTATAGATTTTTTCGATTTGGTCAAAATGTTTTTAAAAAGAAAACCCGGTAGACCCGGGTTTGAAATCATTCTGGCGGAGAAAAAGGGATTTGAACCCTTGCAGGACTTGCATCCTCTATCAGTTTTCGAAACTGACCCCTTCAGCCGCTTGGGTATTTCTCCAGCGAGAGTAATTATAGCATAAACTAAGCCGATTTCTAGATGGAAAACGCCCAAAGCGGAAAAAAGCTAAACGAAAGCTGAAACCGGTAAATGGCGAAACATTTAATCTTCAAAGAAGATTATTTTAGGAATGTCGCCGAGTAAATTTCGTTGTTTAAAACCGACCCAAAGTATATAATACCTATTAGGGTGAAACGCATGGCTCCTTATTTCTTACCAGTCCCAGATAACACAGGCGATTTGATCATCGTCTTCATCGTTGCTTTAATCATCATCCTCCTTGTTTTATTGGGGGCTTTTGCTGTTGCTAATACCCGAGATAGCCGGAATTTGATGCTCATCCGCAACCAGAGCAACAGCATTCGCGTCTATATCATTGATATGAATAAAAACGAGGTTCGGCACTTTAACCAATCGGACCTTCGAAAGCAAGAACTTAAATCGGTTGAAGATTTTTACCAGAAGTTTGTCGAATCTGACCGCAAAAAAGTGGAAGACTGGATCAAAGCGATTCTGAAAGATACCAGCGATGTCCCTCATTATCTTGAAGCGGACGTGAAAATTAACCGCGACAAGAAGAGTTACTTCTCCTTATTAGAGTTGAAAAAAGCCGATACCCGCCAACAAATCATCCACTTGGAAAGTTATATCCTGCGTTATAGCTTGCCCAAAAGCCGTAGGGCTCGCAAAGGCAATTCCCTTGTGGCTACCGAAGAACAAATTCAAACCATTCTGACCGATACTCGCAACAAACAAAAAGGCGCAACCTATGTTCTTCGCTTCTTCCCTGTGAAGCGAAAAGGTACTCCGACCAAAGAAATTTCGAACATCTTCATGTCTCAACTTAAAGACCGCATCTTCCCATTCTTGAGTCCGACCCGCTACTTGGTGGAAGTCACCGATAACGAGTTTGCCATTGTGGATACCAAAGCCTCTTCCAGCAATGCTTGCATGCAATTGGCGCACTCGATTGCCCGTTCGATTTCCCGATACCTGGATATTAACGCCATTCGCGAAGACTTCGGCTTTGTCGTCGGTATTTGCGAAAACAAGTATTTCCCGGGCGATTTCCAAAAACTTTATAAAACAGCACGCATTATGTCCCTGGTTTCGCAAAACCGGTCAGTCCGTGTCTCGCTGTACGATAAAACAGTCAGTTTGACGGAATTCAAAACAGACTCCTTCAACGAAGAAATCGATTTGATGATCGCCGAGAACCGTTTTGAATACATGTATCGTCCGGTGCTCGATGTTCGTAACATTTCGACGTTTGGTTATTTCTCTTACGTCAAAGCGAAAAGTTCTGTATTCACCAATGTTAACGAAGCAAAAACCTACGCGCGGACATCCAAATTTAACCAAGACAAGGATTTGTTCGCGGCGATTGCCAGCAACATCGTTCCCAGTTTCATATCCCAAAGAGATGGCGAACACCTAAAACTCTTCTTCAATATGTTTATGGCGGAACGCGTGTTTATCCCTGAAGTCCTCAACGTCATTCCAAGAGTTAAAGAGGCCAACTTAGTTCTAACGTTCGATGAGCAGGATATCCATACCTTCACTGTCGAGAACTCCCAAATCATCCCCGAACTTTTAAAATTAAAAGAGAATGGCTATGAATTGGCATTGACTTTAAATAATAAAGATTTATTATTGTCCTCGGAAATCTACTCGACGTTTGATTATTTCATCGTCGACGGCAGGATGACCAAAGACATTGACCGTAATAACCGCCGCCGACAATTCCTTTATACCCTTTGCGAAAAACTCGTTCGCTATAAAAAGCCGATCATCGCAACGGACCTTGACAATTGGAACAGCATTGAACTGATGACCAAATCCGGCATCAACATGCTCTCCAGCAACGTCATCAGCGAGTCGGACGAAATGGTCCTTCCGTTCGATCGTAAGAAGATTCCGAAGATTAAATCATTCAATGTGGCCAACCGTGCCTAAAAGAGGAAACACCATGAACAACAACGCAATCAAAAACGATGCCATTACCAGCCGTGATGCCGACTTTGCCCAATGGTACACCGATGTGTGCCGCAAAGCCGAGTTGATGGATTATTCATCCGTCAAAGGTTTCATTATTTATCGTCCCTATGGTTATGCCATTTGGGAGCAAATCCAAAAATATCTGGATGACAAATTCAAAAAAACCGGACATGAAAACGTCTATATGCCGCTCGTCATTCCCGAATCTTTATTTAATAAGGAAAAGGAACACGTCGAAGGCTTTGCTCCCGAAACCCTGATTGCCACCATCGGCGGCAAGAACCAATTGGATGATCGGCTCATCATCCGTCCGACCTCCGAAGTCTTGTTCTGCGAACACTATGCGAAGATTATTTCCAGCTATCGTGATTTACCGAAGAAATACAATCAATGGTGCTCGGTCGTGCGGTGGGAAAAAACTACCCGCCCGTTCTTAAGAGGATCTGAATTCTTGTGGCAAGAAGGACATACTGTCCACGCCACGGAAGAAGAAGCCCGTCACGAAACGCTCAAAATGCTAGACATTTACGATGGCCTGGGCAAGGAACTCCTTGCGGTTCCGTTCATGACTGGACGTAAAACCGAAAAAGAAAAGTTTGCCGGCGCCAAAGAAACCTACAGTATCGAAGCTTTGATGCACGATGGAAAAGCACTTCAAAGCGGTACCTCTCACTATTTTGGAACGGGATTTGCTGAAGCTTTTGGCATGAAGTTCCAAGATAAAGACAATGTTCTTCGCTATGTCCATCAAACCAGCTGGGGCGTCTCGACCCGCTTGATCGGCTCCATCATCATGGTCCATGGCGATGATAACGGTCTTGTTCTCCCGCCCTATGTCGCTCCGATTCAAATCGTCATCATCCCTGTCCAACAACAAAAAGAAGGCGTGTTAGCCAAAGCCCGCGAAATCGAAACTGCGCTTTCCGCCAAAGGATACCGCGTCAAACTCGATGACAGCGATCGCACGCCCGGTTGGAAGTTCGCCGAATACGAAATGAAGGGTGTCCCCCTCCGAATCGAAATCGGTCCTCGCGATTTGGAAAAGAACGTGGCTGTTTTAGCTAAACGCAATGATGGTATCAAACACACGATTGCCATTGAAGAATTACCTTCGCAAATCGAACCGATGATGAAAGCCATGCATCAAGAAATGTATGAACATGCTTTAGCCCACTTGAACGGACACATTACCGAAGTCAAGACTTTGGATGAACTCAAAGAAGTCGTTGACCACAAAGGCGGTTATGCCAAAATGATGTGGTGCGGCGATGTCGAATGCGAAAACCATATTAAGGATTTGACAACCGCGACCGCCCGCTGCATGCCCTTCAACCAAACCCCGTTTGACGAGACTTGTCCGGTGTGTGGCAAAAAGGCTCATAAAGTCGTTTTATTTGCCAAAGCTTATTAATCACAAAGACGTCTCAAAAAAGGGACGTCTTTTTCATTTTTTAATTCCTTGAAAGCCATACTTTCCTATGGTAATATTAAATGCGCTACGGAGTAATACCCAAGCGGTGAAGGGGCGTCCCTGCTAAGGACGTAGGTCGGGCAACTGGCGCGAGGGTTCAATTCCCTCTTACTCCGCCATTTAAAATTAACGCCGATTCAATCGGCGTTTTTTTATATTTTCTACTAAAAACCATAAAAGTTTCACGAAATTATCAAAATAACACTTTACCAATTTAGCGTAATAAAGTATGATGTTTGTATTTCGGAGGAAATTTTATGAAAACGAAAAGTATTAAATCGCTTGGATTGATGGCGGCCATTACGTTGGTGGGTTGCTCTCAAAATTTGAATTTTGGAAGATCACTTGTGAAAGTTGATTCGATGGTCGATATTTTGACCGAATTAACCGCAGGAACAAGTGATGTCGGCATTATGGATTCGATTATGGCCAATTATTATATGTCGATGGATTCAAACTATGGGAATTCGCTCATGGTGATTCCCAATCTTGTGCTTTCCCAAGAACAATATGGGATTGCCGCTCGGAAAGACGCTCAATACACCGCTGCAAAAATCAGCCAAAAACTTGTCCAACTGATGCAAGACGGAACCGTCACTCAAATCGCCGATCGTTATGGGCTCAACGACGATGTGATCATCGATGACGCTTATACGGTCGATCTTGAAACCCTTTCTGGGACATCGGATTGGGACTATATAACTAATAAAGGAACCCTTGTCATCGGTTACACCGTGTTTGCTCCCATTGCCTTTGAACAAGACGGAGAGTTTGTCGGTTTTGATATCGATTTAGCGAAAGCGGTGGGTGCGGCATTGAATCTACAAGTTGTTTTCCAAGAAATCAATTGGGACACGAAAGAAATCGAACTCGCCAACAAAAATATCGACCTCATCTGGAACGGAATGACGATCACCGAAGAACGCCAACAAAGCATGTCCATTACCATTCCTTATTTGGCCAATAAACAAGTCGCTATCATCCGTCAAAGTGATGCCGAAAAATACCAAACCACGGATGATATGAGTCAAGCGACTATCGTGGTTGAATCAGGATCGGCCGGACAATCCGTCGTCGAAAAACAATCATAATATGATGCTCGCTGTTTCTTTTTGGGAGGTCACCGAAGCTCTCTTAACAGGATTCGGGAACTCTTTGATCATTTTCTTCTTCACGCTCCTTTTTGCTCTTCCTTTAGGTTTTATTTTTGCCTTTGGTGCCATGAGCCGAAAGAAATGGATCCGTTTGTTATTCAGAGGGTTTATCTGGGTGATCCGCGGGACTCCTTTGATGTTACAAGTTATCCTAGTTTTCTATGGCCCAGGGTTGCTTTTCGGGCCGACGTTCTCGTTTCAATCCCGGCTGGCTGCAGTCATCCTTGCATTTGCCATCAATTACGCTTGTTACTTCGGCGAAATCTATCGTGGTGGAATTGAAAGTATTCCTCAAGGCCAGTACGAAGCTGCACAGGTCTTAGGTTTAAATCGAAAACAAACCTTTACCACCATCATTTTTCCGCAAGTTGTCAAACGCATTATTCCGGCCATGAGCAATGAGATCATCACGTTGATTAAAGACACCGCTTTGGCCAACATCATCGCCGTGGGAGAAATCATCATGGTGGCTAAGGAAACCGTTTCAATCAATGGCGTTCTTTGGCCGTTATTTTTCACCGGTGCATTCTATCTTATCTTCAGCGGTTTATTGACGCTTCTATTCTCAAAATTTGAAGCGCATTATCGCTATTACAGGAGCATTTGATGGCTTATTTAGAAATAAAGAATCTTTCAAAAAAATATGGGGAAAAAGAAGGTATTCAAAACCTTTCGTTCAACCTTGAAAAAGGAAAAATACTCACTGTCCTTGGCGCCAGCGGTAGTGGAAAAACGACGCTTTTGCGGTGCTTAGTTGGTTTATCATCCCCCGATCAAGGAACAATGACCCTCGAGGGTAAAAATCTCATACAAGTCTCGCAAGAAGATAACATATTCTCGCGAATCGGTCTTGTTTTTCAAAGTTTCCATCTATTTCCGCATTTGACCGTTCTCGAAAATGTCGCGTTAGCGCCCCTTCTTGCTTCTCAAAAGAAGATCATTTCTAAACAGAAAACGGTGCTCAACGATGACCGTGCACGAACCGAAGCCGAACGTCTTCTCGAATGGGTGGATATGTCGGCAAAAAAAGATGCTTATCCGTGCGAACTGTCCGGAGGCCAACAACAACGCGTTGCGATTGCCCGTGCTTTGGCTTTAAATCCTGAGATTCTCGCGTTCGATGAGCCCACCAGTGCTTTAGATCCGGCTTTACGAGGCGAAGTCACGCGTTTGTTTAAGGACTTGAAGAGCCGAGGCAAGACGCTGATTGTGGTCACCCACGATTTAGACTTTGCCCGATCGGTCAGCGATGATGTTTTATTACTGAAAGATGGAAAAATCGAGAGCCAAGGCCCAGCCAGCGAAATGTTTCAAACCTCCATTCCGATAGCATTTGAAAACAATCTTGTCGAGTAAATCACGATTTACATTAAGGTGAACAAACGATACTATTAAATGGGTGATTCCATGAAAGCATTTAAACCCTCTAACGAGAAACTCTTCGAAGCCTTAACGCATATTGATTCGGTCGATGAGGCCAGAGATTTTTTGGATGACGTCTGTACCATCAAAGAGATTGAAGAAATGAGTCAACGCCTCGAAGCCGCAAAGCTGCTTTTGAAGGGCATGACCTATGATGAAGTCATCAAAAAAACCGGCATCTCGTCAGCGACGCTAAGCCGGGTTTCAAGGTGCATCCGTTACGGTAACGGCGGTTACAAAAAAATCATTGATAAAATCGAGAAAAAAGCCGGATAATCCGGCTTTTATTTTAGCATGTAGAACATAAAGAAACTGGCGACTACAATCGCGGCGAAGAAGAAGCCGCTGACTATTTTGTATATGGTTTTAAACAGGCACGGTGTTTTTAAGTGGTAGAAGAGCCCCAGCGAAAGCGGTAGGGCCAAGATCTGCGCAGCTGCGATTCCTTTAATTTTCTTTGAAAGCACGTAATATAGACGGAAACCAAATAACGTAACCGGTCCGCCGATGAAGGCAATCCAGAACGCATAAATCATGGTGGCAATGCCTAACTCAAACATGTTGTTTACCTCCCATGAAGAACCATACTAACCCAGCAACGGGTAAAGCAAAGAAGTAATAGAACCCGGTGAAGAAAAAGCCGATGATTGCCCAGAAAAATAAACCAAAGACAACGAAAATTTTATCGCTCTTTTTCATACTTACAGCTCACTTTCTACGAGGAGATAAGATGAGAGCACATGGCCGGCATCGACATCGATGATGCGAGCGCCTCGTTCCAAAATGCCATAACCGTTATATCCGGTGCTTTGGCCATACGCCAACAGAATGCCATCTTTCATAAAACTGAAGTTGTTATTGTGGTCATGACCCACGAATAAGCCTTTGGTCATGCCTTCATCGACCATCGCATCAAAGAACCCGGTATCGACGCCTTGGTAACAAATGACGCCTTCTTCCATCACACCATCAATGAGTGTAGAAGTGGCGTAATCTTCGTATTGAACGATGGGCATATGCATAAAGGCCAAGGATTCAAGACCATCGATTTGATCTTGTGCGGCGTGGGTCCGATACCAAGCAACTTGATCAAGGGTCATGTAGTCGTAACCGGATAATGTATTGTCATTCTCGGTTCTCGAATCCATCATATAAAGATTCATAAACGGAGTTCCGGAGACTTCGGTTTGAATGATGAAGTTGCCATAACTTCCTGTGGTAATCTCGGGTCCTGCTTTAAAAATCAAGTATTCCGGATCTTGGATTTGAGCGAGATAACGGGTGTAATCCTTAAAATCGGTTTCGTGATTGCCGAAAACAAAAGTCCATGGAATTTGTAAACGTTCCATGCGGTTATAGAGCGTCTTGAAAAGCGACGGTCCCATCGGGGACATCGCGATATCACCGGTGATGACGATCAAATCGGGATCGGTGTATTCGGCCATATCTTCAATCAGGCGAAGCGTCATTCGGTCGTGGTAATCGATGCCATAAGTCAAATGCAAGTCGGTTACCTGCATAATACGTAGGCTCGATTCCGGTAACGAAAGCGTCAGAACAGAATCATCCGTGTAGTAATCGAGAGTTTCTCCCCCGCAGGAGGATAGGCAAAGGACTGCGGTTCCTAAAAGCAGCCAACGGCCTCGTGTTTTCATTCGTTCATCCCTTTCTTGGACTTCAACACTATAAACGTCAAAAATGATTAGTTTTATTGTATTACATTTTCTGACATCGTGGCGATGCATACGAATTATTCGAGCAAAAAAGCGCATTTTACTATATGATAGTATCGAGATTAAATTTTGTCAGAAAGGATTGCCCATGAACATTGCCATTATCGGCGGCGGAGCTTGCGGGCTTGTGGCCGCTTACCAATTGAAAAAGCAACGTCCTTCTTTGAACGTCACGGTTTTCGAAAAGAATCCCACCGTCGGAAAGAAAATTTTGATGAGCGGGAATTCTCATGGCAATCTTTCAAATACACACGTCAATCCGAACGCTTATAACCATCCCGAATTCGTTGCTCCCGCCTTGGCTTTTGACTCTTCCTCATTAAGAAACCTAGCATCCGAACTCGGGGTCGATACCTTTGTGGATGAAGAAGGCCGCATTTATCCTTTCAGCAATTCCGCTAATTCATTTCTCGATGCGCTCCGTTTGGCTAACCGCGAACTCGGGGTCGTCGAAACCACCAATTACGAAGTTTTCTCGCTCACCAAAGGAAAAAACGGGCAATGGTTAATCAACGGGACCGAACCTTTTGACCGCGTCGTCATCGCCACCGGTTCTTCCGCGGGTTATTATTTGAAACGCTCGACCATCAACCTTCCCAAAATGGGCCAAGGGCTCCAACATGTCTTGACCCCTTTATATCCTTCGTTAGCTCCCATCGGAGTTCAAGAAAATATTCGTTCTTTGACCGGCTTAAGGATATCATGTGGGGCCGCCATCGAAATTGACGGTGTCCGTTACTATCAAACCTCAGGTGAGATTCAATTTAAAGACGATGCCTTAAGTGGCATTGCCATTTTCGAACTTTCTTCTTTCCTTGCCCGCAAGATGGCCACCGGTAACGTCGGTTATGCCAACGTCGAATTGGATCTATTCCCGGATGTCAGTGAAGATGACCTCTTGGTTCAACTGAAAAACCGCCATGCCCATTTCCCGCAAAGAGACGGCGTCGCTTTCTTTGTCGGCATGTTTGCCAAAATGATCGGATGGTATTTGGCAACGCGTCTTAATCTGCAACAAATTCATCCCGAAACCCTCGGTGAAATCGCACATTTGTTGAAACATCTCCGTTTTGCCGTTGATTTAACATATGTCGCAACCAACAACCAAGTGGTGTGCGGTGGTGTCCGTCTCGACCAAGTCCACCCCGAAACCTTGGAGTCGCGCGTTGCACAGGGTTTATATTTCGGTGGCGAAGTGCTCGATGTCGATGGCTTATGTGGGGGTTATAACCTCCATTTTGCCTTTGCCTCGGGTGTCTTGATTGCCCAGTCGATCCTCAGAGGGGTTTCCGAATGATACAAGTACTCAATATCCGCCAGGATTTGGACGAACCGCTTGAAGCGGCCAAAACCCGTGTTTTCAAAAAATTACATATTACCGAAAAGGACGTCACTTTTATCCATTTGGCGAAGAAATCCATCGACGCCCGCGATAAAAAAGACATTTTCTTTTTGTGTCATTTTTTCGTAAAAACCACCTTTGATGAAAAACGTTTTTCTTCGCTTCCCAATGTGCAATTCATTGAAGATGATTTCTTAACCAAAATGCTGCCATCCGGGCACCTGCATATCCCTCGCCCCGTTGTCGTCGGAGCGGGCCCTGCCGGACTGTTCGCCGCCTATGCTTTGGCCAAGATGGGAACCAAACCGATTTTAATCGAACGGGGACAATCCATCGAAAAGCGTGAAGAAGCATTAACCCGCTTTTATCAAACCGGTGAACTGAATCCTGAAAGCAACATCCAATACGGTGAAGGTGGCGCTGGCACCTATAGCGATGGGAAGCTAACGACCGGAACCGGTAACGAAATCATTCCTGTTTTAATCAACGAATTCGTCGCCCACGGAGCCCCCGAAGAAATCAAATATAACAACAAACCGCACCTTGGCACCGATAACCTCAAAGACATCGTCAAGAACATCCGGGAACACATCCTTGCTCTCGGCGGTGAGGTCTTTTTTGAAACTAAGCTGGTTGATTTCCATCTCAAAGATCAAACCCTTAAAGGCGTGGTAGTGGACCATCACGGTGAACAACGCGTCATTCCTTGCCAAGACGTCATTTTGGCTCTCGGCCACTGTGCCCGAGATACCTTTGAAATGTTATTGAAACGTCAGCTGACCATCGAACAAAAACCCTTTTCAATGGGAGTTCGGATTGAGCATTTGCAAAGCAAAATCAATGAAGCCCAATACGGTCCTTCCGCCCATCATCCCGCTTTACGAAGCGCGGATTATAAACTTGCGGTCCATCTTCCCAATGGTCGAGGGGTCTATACGTTCTGTATGTGTCCCGGAGGCGAAGTCGTCGCCGCGGCCAGTGATGTCGGAGGCGTTGTCACCAATGGCATGTCGTATTTCTCACGTTCGGGAAAATTTGCCAACAGCGGCCTTTTAGTTAACGTAGAGACGTCCGATTTCCCGAGTACTCACCCATTAGCGGGTTTTGATCTCCAACGCACCTATGAACAAAAAACTTATCAACTTTCCAAAGGTTACGGTCCTGTGGTCCAAACCGTCGGTGACTTTATGGCGAATCGCCCCACGACCCGTCTTGTCCGTGAGAGTACATGCGCCATGGCGGTGACGCCCGGAGAAGTCCAAGCGTGTCTTCCGCCCTTCGTCACGTCATCACTCAAAGAAGCGTTACCGATGTTAGGCCGAAAACTCAAAGGCTTTGATGATCCGGATACGCTTTTATATGCGATTGAATCGCGTTCTTCCTGCCCCATTCGCCTGACCCGCGAACTGGATTTCCAAGCGATTGGTTTCCAAGGCATCTATCCTTGCGGAGAGGGTTCGGGATATGCCGGTGGCATCACGACTTCGGCGGTGGACGGCATTCGCGCCGCTCGCGCTTTGATGGCCAAATACCTCTAGCAAAAAGGTGCCAAAAGGCATCTTTTATTTTTCTCACCAGACCGAAAGGCATATATTTATGGAAAGTTCGGATATTTCATTCCAAGCCGGTCCGTTGCAATGCTATAATCATAATATGATTCGTTAGGGATTGCCCCAAAACGTCTTCGTGTTCGAATGAAAGAGGAAAACATGGAAGAAAGTATCGCCGCACCCGCAGAAACCGTCGGCAAATCGCATAAAAAAGTATTAGTCATCTTGACAATAATCACCACGATCCTCAGCTGGGCCATCGGGTTTTTATTCGTGGGTGATTCGGTCTTCGGTTTCATGGATCCCTTTAAGGAATTTATTGCCGGACTCGGTTCATGGTCATGGATCGTGTTCTCGATTTTGTTTGTCGCCATTACCAGTTTATTATTCTTTGTCGGTGGTATCGGAAGTTCCTTCATCCAATTGTCGGTTCTTCTGTTTTCTCCCACATGGAAAGCGTTTATCCTTTCAACCGTCTGCATTTTTATGGCGTCGCTGGCCCAATATTGGATCGGCCGTCGCATCGGTGTCAAACCTTTTAAATGGGTGATCGGCGAAAAAGATTACGAAAAAGCCGTGAAGGTCACCGGATCTCCGGCCATCATCGGATTAGCGTTACTTCTTCCGTACTTCCCCGACAGCTTGGTCTGCTTCTTGGCGGGCGCAAGCAAGAATAAATTCTCTTCCTTCTGGATTATTGCCCTCATTATGAGAACGGTGGGGGTTGCCGGCATTTGCTTCGTCAGCTCATCCGTTTTGAGCTTATCGACATGGCAATTGGCCATCACCAATATCGGTTTGGTTCCGACCCTATGCATTATGTTCAGTGCAGCGGTCAGTTTTATCTTAGTCATTGTCTCATTATTTTTTGCCGGCCGTTGGCTGGAAAAGAAGACCGCCGAACATCACCGCAAACACGAAAACACCGAACAATAAGCGCTTTTTCTGCCCATTCATTCGCTCACCACAATTTCGAATTTCATTGAAGAAAATCGGCCAAATTCCAGTCAATGAAAAAAATACCGTTCTTTTTGTTTTTCTTTAGTTTAAAATAAATACATAAAAACATCGCTTCCGTGCGTTCATATAGATGAAAGGTTTTATCCTCAATGTTTGAAAGAAACAAAAAGAAACCCATCGTGAGGTTTCGCCATCGCTTCTTTAATGGCATCTTAAGGACTTTCTTCGGTCCTATTTTTAGGCATATGTATCGCTTTCATGGCAAATTGAACCGTCTACGGAAGAAGGGCCCCTTTTTGATTTTGGTCAACCATACGGTGGTCAATCTAGACCCGATTCTCTTGGGCACCGTCTTTAATTTCCCGATTTACTACGTCGCTTCGGATCAAATCCTCAACCAAGGCTTTACCAGTGCGCTTTTGAAATATTTCTTTGCCCCGATCGGCAAAACCAAATCGATGCCGGATATCGCCGTGATCACGACCATCAAACGCATCATCAACCAAGGCGGCAGCGTTGCCATTTTCGTCGAAGGCAATGTCACAATGACCGGAGAGACGGCCACGATTCCGCCCGCCATCGGAAAATTAGTCAAATTGGTCAACCGGCCCGTTATTTTTTACACCAACCACGGCTTGAATTTCAACGATCCGCGTTGGTCGGTTCACCGTAAACATGGCTATGCCACGGGTTCCATCAAACGCATCATGCAACCGGAAGAATACAAGGATGTTTCGGCTGAAGATCTTAACGACTTGGTTAAGAAAGAGCTTTATGTCAACGCGTATGAAAAAGACCCTAAGCTTGAATACAAAGGAAAGAAACGGGCCGAAGGGCTCCAACGTTTAGTGTTCGTTTGCCCGCACTGCCATCAACCCTTTGGCATGTCTTCCCACGATGACAAACTGCTTTGTTCCCATTGCGGTTTCATCGGCACCTATGACACAAAAGGTTACCTCCAAAGTGAATTGGGTCAGCAAACGATGATCGAGCTCAACCGCACGACGCTCAACGATTGGACGCATTTCTTGAAACACAATCCCGACACTGTTTTGAAAGATTCGGCTAAAATCTTTATTACCTATCGTAATGCCCGCAAACGCACCCGTAAGGGCAAGCAAACCTTCTCGGTAACCCCCTTAGGCGTCACGGTCACCCGCAACGAAGAAATCCAAAACTTCACCTACAATGACATCATGGGTTTTGCCATGCAGCAGAAGAATAAAATCATCGTCTATCTTCACGATCAACTCACTATTTTTGTGAAGTTCAATAAATGCGTCAGCGCCTATCAATACTTGGTGACTCTGCAGCTCTACCAAAATCGCCATACAATCCAAAAAGGAGAAAAAACATATGACTATTTCAGCGTGGACGAGCCTTGTCAATATTTGGGACTATAACGTTTACTGGGCGAACATCGTACAGATTGCCATCGTTTGTGCCATCTTGTTGGTGTCCAACGCCATCCGTCGAAAGGTCAAATTCATCCGCAACAGTCTGATGCCGACCGCCATCATCGGTGGCTTCCTCGGGTTAGGCATCAAGTACTTGCTCATGGGCATTGCCGATTGGACCAACATTCCCGAAATTGCCATTTTGACGAATGACTTCTTAGGTGTTATCACGTACCATGCCTTAGCCCTCGGTTTCATTGCCATCGGCTTAAAAGAAGTGGAAAAAAATAAGGAAACCGGTAAAGCCATCGGACGTCCGATCAAAAGCGGTCTCTTCATCGTTTGTAACTACGTGCTCCAAGGTATCTTAGGCCTTGTCATTACCATTGGTCTTTCGTTCGTCTTCACCGAAGTTGCGCCTTACGCTGGAGTCCTCTTACCGATGGGGTATGGTCAAGGACCTGGACAAGCGTTCAATATCGGCACGATTTTCCAAACTGCCGGATTTGAAGGCGGGCAATCCTATGGATTGATGATTGCCACGATGGGCTTTGTCAGCGCCAGCGTCGGCGGCGTCATCTACCTCAACGTGATGGCCAAAAAAGGAAAACTCAAACGGAAAAACAATGAAGGCATGAGTGAATCGCAAGAAGGCGGTTATGTCGAAGCTACCAACGAGATTCCTTTAGTCGAATCCGTGGATAAACTCACCATCCAAGTCGCTTTGGTCGGTGTGACCTATCTTCTTACTTGGGTGATTTTGACAGCATTGACGCTTGCCATCGATAACAGTGGTGTTAACTTCCTCATCAATAGCGTCAAACCGCTGCTCTGGGGCTTCAACTTCATCTTCTCTATCGCTATGGCTAATCTTGTCAAATTTATCATCAAACGGCTCAAAAAGAGAAAACTGATGAACCGTACCTATACGAACAATTACATGCTCAACCGTGTTTCCGGCGTGGCCTTTGACTTCATGATCATCGCGTCCATCATGGCCATCGACGTCCAAGCCATTTCTAACTGGGGTTCCATCATTTCCTTGGTTTTCCTCTGTGTCTTAGGCGCTGTCGTGACCATGTGGTACGACTACTACGTTGCCAAACGCGTTTACAAAGGCTACGAGCAAGAAGCGTTCCTGGTGTTCTACGGCAATGTGACCGGAACCGCCTCGACCGGTATCGCCTTGCTCCGCGAAATCGATCCGGAATTCAAAACTCCGGCGGCCACCGAAATCGTCACCGGTTCCTCGACCGCCATCATGTTCGGGTTCCCGCTGTTATTGATTACCGGCGTCATCTTCAACGGCTGGTGGTGGATCATCGGCTCGCTTGCCTTATTGATCGTGATGTTCATCGTGTTCCATTTCTTCTTGTTGCACGAACCCAAAAACAAAACCGCTAAACCGGTCGCCCAAAAAGAATAATGGACTCTCAAGCCAATTCCCTCGTGGAGTTGGCTTTTTTTATGCGTCCAAGTTGTCAAACTTGGGCTAAAAAGTGATAATTGGGAATGAAGAGGTACAACACTATGAAAATCATTATCGTCGGAGGCGTTGCCGGAGGAGCCAGTGCCGCTGCTCGGTTACGCCGCTTAAAAGAAGATGCCACCATCGTCATGTATGAAAAAGGCCCGCATATCAGTTATGCCAACTGCGGACTTCCTTATTACGTCGGCGGAGAAATAACCGACCAAGAAGAATTACTGTTACAAACCCCAGAAGACTTCAAACAACGCTTCAACATCGACGCCCGCGTCAATCACGAAGTTTTGTCGATTGATAAAGCCAAAAAGGAAGTCACTGTCGTAAACCGGATCAGTGGCAAGACTTTTGTCGATACCTACGATAAACTCATCCTTTCGCCCGGTGCCGAACCGGTTGTTCCTCCATTTGAAGGTTTACCTTCCCCGTTAGTTTTTACGTTAAGAACGGTTCCCGACACCATCAAAATCCGTAAATTCATCGAACGTGAAAAACCCAAGACTGTGCTTATCGTCGGTGGGGGCTATATCGGCGTGGAAATGGCTGAGAACTTATCCCATGCCGGTCTACAAGTGACCGTAGCCGAACTCATGGACCACGTCATCATGCCGCTTGACTTCGACATGGCCGCTGAAGTCCACCAATACCTTCGTTCCAAAGACATCAGTTTGTTATTGAACCAAGGTGTTCAATCATTCCAAACCCAAGGCAAAAAAGTCAAAGTCAAAATTGCCGATATCTTCTATGAATTTGACATGGTTTTACTTTCCGTCGGTGTCCGTCCCGATACCAAATTTGTCGCTGCTACCGGTTTGGCTTTAGGTCAACGCGGGGCGATTGCGGTGGACGAACACATGCTCACCAGCGACCCGAATATTTACGCGGTCGGTGATGCCGTTACCGTGAAAAACTTCATGACCCAACAAGACGGCTACATTCCTTTAGCCGGACCTGCCAATAAACAAGGCCGTATCGCCGCGGATAACATCGCCGGCATTCCTTCCACCTACAAAGGCACCCAAGGAACCGCCATCTTACGTTTATTCGATATGGTGGTGGCGACCACCGGTCTCAACGAAGGCGCAGTTTCCAAATTAGGTTTACCTTACGAAAAAATCTACAATTTCGATTCCAACCAAGCGGGTTATTACCCCGGCGGCACGAATATGACCATTAAACTGGTTTTTAACCCTAAAGACGGTAAGATGTATGGCGCCCAAATCGTCGGGTTCGCCGGCGTTGATAAACGCATCGATGTTTTATCAACCGCGATCCGTTCTGGACTAACGGTTCATGACTTAGTTGACCTTGAACTTGCCTATGCGCCTCCATTCTCCACAGCCAAAGATCCGGTCAATATGACAGGCTATATGGCGGAGAACGTCATCAACGGAACCATCAAACAGTTCTACATTGAAAACATCTGTCAACTTCCCATTGACGGAAGCGTGACGTTCCTCGATGTCAGGACGCCTGCCGAATACAAACGTGGCCATTTAGAGACCGCTATCAATATTCCTGTTGATGAACTTCGCGACCATCTCTCGGAACTGGATAAAAACAAGAAAATCTACGTGAACTGCCAAAGCGGCTTCCGCAGCTATTTGGCCTGCCGTATTTTAACCGCCCATGGCTTCGATTGTGCCCACTTGGCCGGAGGTTATCGGCTGTACCGTGTCCTCGATAAAGAGGCTGAACATGAAGGCGGACTTCGTGGCCGTTGCGGGATGCCCGTAAAATAACAGGCTTTATTTTTGTTCTAAACATTTTTGAAACGAAAACCGACAAAAATTGACAAAGTGTTGGTTAATGGTTATATTGGACTGGGCTCGACTTTAGTCGGGCAAAGAGGTTTTTGATATGATTATTACCATCATCTGCGATGTCCTTGGCGAGGAAAATAATGGGACGACCATTACCTCCAAACGGCTCATCGATAATTTAAAAGCCCGTGGTCATGAAGTCCGCGTGGTCTCACCCAGTCCCATTAAAGAAGCAGGGTACTATCAAGTCGGTACCTACAATTTTGGGGTCTTCAATAAATATGTGGCCAAGAACGGTGTCTCGTTAGCCAAAGCCAACAAGCCCACGATTCTCAAAGCCATCGAGGGTGCGGACATCGTCCACATCATGCTCCCGTTCTCATTAGGTCAAACCGCCATTAAAATCTGCAAGGAACGCCATCTTCCGGTCACCGCCGGATTCCATACCCAAGCCGAAAACGTCACCGCCCACGTCGGTCTAAAAAACGCGCGCTGGGCCAACAATTTGGTCTACAAATACCTTCGTCACGTGCTCTATAAGAAAGTGGATGCGATCCATTGCCCGAGCCGGACCATCTCAGTCATCATTTCCAAAAAGAATTTCCGCGTCAAGAAATACGTCATCAGCAATGGCGTCGATCCGATGTTTAAACACATTCCTACTCCGAAACCCGAGGGACTTGAAGACAAGTTTTTGATTTTGTTCGTCGGCCGTTTTGCCCATGAAAAACGCCACGACCTGCTCATCGATGCGGTGAAGTATTCCAAACACGAAAAAGATATTCAGCTCATCTTCTGCGGAGAAGGCCCCTTGGAAGAAAAAATCAAGGCTCGGGCCAAAGGATTGACCAACGCCCCGATCCTGGGTTTCCATCCCAAACAAGAACTCGTCCCGATTCTCAATTATTGCGATCTCTACGTGCATCCCAGCGATGCCGAAATCGAAGCCATCAGCTGCTTGGAAGCCATCACCTGCGGTCAAGTCCCGGTCATCTCGGATTCACCCGCGTCGGCCACCAATTCGTTTGCCTTAGGACCTGAACATTTGTTCAACCACAGAGACCCCAAAGATTTAGCCAGAAAAATCGACTATTGGATCGAACATCCCGAAGAGAAGAAGCAAGCCTCACAAAAGTATCTCGAATATTCCAAGCAATTTGCTATCGAGGGCAGTATCGACTTGATGGAAAAGATGTTCAAAGATGCGATTGCGCTGCATAAGGAACCTTTGAAAAAATAGCGATGAACAAAAAAACACGCCCACTTGGACGTGTTTTTGTTTGCCCTATTCGATGGTGATGTATTTCTTGTTCTTTTCTTCGGGTCTTTCTTTCGGGAAGGTGATGGTGAGAACGCCTTTTTCGTAAGCGGCTTTGATGGTGTCTTCTTTGACATCGCCCACATAGTAGCTGCGGGTCATCGTGCCGGAGAGACGTTCGTGACGGATGTAGCGACCTTTCTTATCTTTCTCATCGGTCTCTTTTTCATGTTTGGCGGTCACGGTCAAGTAACCGTTGTCGAGGTTCAGGCTGAGATCGGATTTTTCGAATCCCGGCAAATCAATATCGAGGATGTAGTCGTTGTCGCTTTCTTTAATATCCGTTCTCATCAGGTGGGGCCGATTTTCATTTAAGAAAGGCCAATCGAACCAATCTTCCAAGAAATGTTCTTCGGGCAAACTGACTTCTGCTTTTTTCGTAGGAAATAATACCATAATGTTTCACTCCTTTTAGCACTCCGTTATCTCGAGTGCCAAGATTATTGTAGCATATAAATTGGCACTGTCAAGCAATGAGTGCTAAAAAAATTATGACACGTGTTTTACCCCCCAAAAAAGCGCTTTACCAAAAGAATAAATTCTTTTATACCCATTTTTGATTTATTAATTCTGGTTTTGTTATATGATAATCCTGTAAAGATTAATCCATAAGGAGGATTGAATATGCCCTATATCGTAGATGTCTATGCCCGTGAAGTCATCGATTCACGTGGCAACCCCACCGTCGAAGTCGAAGTCGTGACCGAATCCGGTGCCTTTGGCCGCGCCATTGTCCCCAGCGGTGCTTCCACCGGCGAACGCGAAGCGCTTGAACTCCGCGATGACGACAAGAAACGTTTCTTAGGAAAAGGCGTTTTGAAAGCCGTCAGCAACGTCAATGACATCATTGCTCCCGAATTGATCGGAATGGATGTCACCCAACAAGTCGAAATCGATAATAAATTACTTGAATTAGATGGCACCAAATTCAAATCCAAACTCGGCGCCAACGCCACCCTCGGTGTCTCGCTTGCCGTCGCCCGTGCCGCTGCCGATTTGCTCGGCGTCCCGCTCTACCGTTACATCGGTGGCGTCAATGCCAAAAAGTTACCGGTCCCGATGATGAACGTCCTCAACGGCGGTCAACACGCCGACTCCTCCGTCGATTTCCAAGAATACATGATCATGCCGATCGGTGCGTCTTCGCTTAAAGAAGCCCTCCGCATGGGCGCTGAAACCTTCCACAACTTGAAGAAGGTCCTTAAGTCGATGGGCGCCGTCACCGCCGTCGGCGATGAAGGCGGATTCGCTCCGTCGCTCGCCAGCAACGAACAACCGCTCGAAGTCATCGTCGAAGCCATCAAAAAAGCCGGCTATGTCCCGGGCAAAGATATCGCCATCGCGATGGACGTAGCTGCCAGCGAATTCTACAACACCGACACCAAAGTTTATGAATTGAAGAAATCCGGCCAAGGAACCAAAACGACCGAAGAAATGATCGCTTGGTACGAAGATCTTTGCAAACGTTTCCCGATCATCTCCATCGAAGATGGGTTAGGCGAACGCGACTGGGATGGCTGGAAGAAACTCACCGATCGTCTCGGTGGTAAAATCCAATTGGTCGGCGACGATATCTTCGTCACCAACCCCTCGATCCTTGCCGAAGGCATCGAAAAGGGCATCGCCAACTCGATCTTAATCAAACTCAACCAAATCGGTACCTTGACCGAAACGCTTGATGCCATGGAAATGGCCATGCGCGCCGGTTACACGACCGTCGTCAGCCACCGCAGCGGTGAAACCGAAGATACGACCATCGCCGACTTGGCCGTTGCGCTCAACGCCGGACAAATCAAGACCGGTTCGATGTCAAGAACCGACCGTATCGCGAAGTACAATCAATTGATTCGCATCGAAGATGAACTCGGCGAACAAGCCATCTTCCCCGGAAACAAAGCCTTCTACAACGTTAAGAAATAACGACACCAACAAAAGAAAATCGGCTCACTCGAGCCGATTTTTTTATATCAATTTTTTGAGTTTCAGATAATCGATGACTTGTGTCGCCGCCTTCGAGCGGTGGCTGACTTTGTTTTTATCATCCTCGCTTGCAAGCCCGAAACTTTGATGCAGTTCGGAGCTCACGAAGATCGGATCATAACCGAAGCCGTGACTGCCTTGAGGTTCGCTGTCGATGCTTCCTTGAGCGATGCCGGTGAAAACCAGCGGCCGAGGAGTCAGGTTACAAAGCGCGATCACGCAGGTGAATTGGGCGCTTCGATCTTCATAAGGTTGCAACATGCGGATGATTTCTAAGTTCTTTTCAAAGTAGGAATGACCTTCCATGAACCGTGCGGAATAAATGCCGGGAAAGTTCCCGAGCGCTTTGACTTCCAGCCCGGAGTCGTCCGCCATGACCGGTAAAGAGGTCAGTTGGGCAATGGCTTCGGCTTTAATCAAAGCATTTTCGGTAAAGGTCTTTCCGTTTTCAATCACGTCTTTTTTGATACCCACATCGCTCATGCTCAGTAACTCAACCGAAGTTGAGGCAAACAAAGCGCGCATTTCGCTGAGCTTGTGGGGGTTGTTGGTAGCTAAAACGATTTTCATAACGGTTTCCTCATTCACTACATTCTATTTGAGAAAACGCTTTTTGTCATCGGGTAAATCAAGACCCAAGGTACCTCCCGGATTCATGATGTTGTCCGGATCGAAGTGTTGCTTCAAGGTTTTGATCGTGGAATATTCAAGACGTCCCATTTGTCCTTCAAGCCATGGCCCGAACATTTTGCCGATGCCGTGGTGGTGGCTCATCGTCGCTCCCGATTTTTGGATTGCATCAAGAATGCCACGGTGATAGGACAAATAATCATCCAACGTGTTCATCTTCGCAAAGAAAATAAAGTAGAGGTTGGCTCCTTGCGGATAGGCATGCGATAAGTGCGTGGTCACGATCGTATCGGGACGGCTGTGGCAATATTCGCGGACTTGATCGTGGACTTCCGCCATGTTGGACCACATGACGGTGCATTCCAAGGTATCGGTGATGATGCCGAAATCTTGCATCGTATCACGTAAATACGGGTCGGTGAAACGGCCTTTTTCCCAGGATTTGGTGACGATTCCGGTGAGACTCATACCCCCATATTTTTTGGCGATCCGATGGATATTTTTAGCGACATTTTTGCTGAATCCTTTTTCGCCTTCGCTCCAACCAAGGAACAGGCTGCGTTTCATGGGTTCATAACCTTTGATTGCGAAAAGTTTCGCTAACGGGCTTTCATCGACACCGTAAAGACGCATCATGACATTGGTTTCTTCGGCATCGGAAAGACGGAACACGCTGGCGAATCCCGCTTCGCATTGCATCATTTC
>JACCEE010872012.1_pt1 | contig 36478 bp, 25 predicted proteins | sample 7449931 | NCBI WGS metagenome assembly JACCEE01 (sample SAMN15323457, study PRJNA562643) | freshwater metagenome | isolation source: river surface water | place: USA:Blue River Watershed | collected 2017-08-19 | reverse complement strand
GTAAGTGTAACAGCGGATGTAAGTGTAACAAGTATATTCTTTATGTGATATACATTATTTTGCATACTGATGTAAAATAATATATGATAAATATATACGACTATATAGTAAATATAATGGCAAACAGCAAGGCAGCAAGAATGGCGATGTTTAGTGGAGCAAGTCCGGCCCATGGATTGAAAGGAAATACTGGAAGTGGCGGCGGTGTTAAGAAGGGTGGAGCGCATCCATCTGGAACTGGGTTTATGCGTAGTTTTGCACAGCGGTCGACGATTGTTGAGCCGGCCAAGAACAAGAACTTCTTGTTTAACTTTAAGCAGTATTTAAATCCTGCTAGGCATTCCGGGCCAATGCTTTAAGCAGTATTTAAATCCTGCTAGGCATTCCGGGCTAATTATTTCTCTCGATCTCTCGGTTGTTATTCATCAACTTTATGATAGATGATGATGAATGATATATGAACTAAGCAACCCACTTAATGTAGAAAATATAAGAACAGTAATAGTGATATAGAAAAGTTCTTTATTATCGGGAATATGAATTAAGATCTCGTCCGTGATTCGAATGAATCGATGTGTTTTCTCGAACTCTTTTTCTTGTTCGGGTGTAAACTCATGAATCATTTCAAACTCGGTATGATTGGTGGATGATGTAGGTAGAGGGGCGTATCCATCAGCGATGGGGGAGAATGGTTGTTGCTCTTGCGGTTGCTGTTGCTCTTGTAATGACCGTTTCTTCTTTCGGTTCTCCATACCGTTAATTACCCCATTTATATTATAACGTCCGATATTGAAATGGATCATCGCTTCAATAAAAAAGAGAATAAACGTAATCGCCGTAATCAGAAAAAACATTGCACGCATGGTTTTTAAAATATATAATATTATGATATATATTTAGGAAATATTATATATTTTGGTTGCGGAAGCGGCTAAGATCGAAAATTGTAAATTACATATTAGAAAAATAAATGGTTAAATACTTTTCAACACATATACGTAAGAAAAATAATGCGTATTCGTGTTGATATTCGCGAACATGACCTACTTGAATTACTAAATACGATGAATAATATATCTGCGCTGACTGTTAAACCTGCCTCAATGCCGGTACCTACGCATACGATCAAATTAAGCGATGATATGACAATGGAAGTACCAATACCGACCCATATATTGAAGAGTACAGTAGTAAAAACAACGAAGAGATCTGATAAGGGGGATCCTGTAGTTGTTGGAATTACGGCCCCGCATACGATTCTTCCTCAACGATTGTCGGTCGGTGATATAATTTTAACGGACTCATCCAATGAGGAAGATATTGTTATTATGGAACGCAAATCTCTCAATGACTTGGCGGCAAGTATACGGGATGGGCGATATAACGAACAGTCATTTCGACTATCGCAGTATCCGCATCACAATCATAACATTATTTATATAATCGAAGGTGATTTATCGAAGTATAATGAACATCGTGGCGGTATTACGAAGAAGGCATTAAATAGTGCAATGATGTCAATTCAGTATTATAAGGGTTTTTCGATTATACGAACGATGAATATACACGAAACAGCAACGTTTATTTATGACTTTGCAGACAAGTATGACAAAGAGAAGAAACCGGGGTTTTATAGTAATAAAGCGAACAACAGTGATGATAGTGCGGTACCTACAACAGCGTTGCCTTTGAATGACATACGTGCATCGAACGCTCCGACTTCTTACTGCGAAGTATTAAAGGTAAAGAAGGAGAAGAGCGATAACATTACACCTGATAACATAGGAGAGATTATGCTATGTAGTATTCCGGGGATTAGCGCAAAGATTGCGATTGCTATCATGCGAAAATACAAAACAATCGGTGACTTTTTGCAGGATTTAGAAACAAATGCGCGACATGCGATGATGAAGAAGGGTTGCCAGGGTTCAGATAGCGAATATATATCCCCTTTACATCTAGAGTCGAAGTGTATTTCGGGATGTTTTTCGGATATTTATACGGAGACAGAGAGCGGACAGCGAAGAAAGATTGGTCCTGCCACCATTGATAAAGTGTTTCAATACTTGGTTCTTCCGAAGTTAGAAGAGCGTCGATGTTCGCCGACATTTCCAGAGAATGTGGTTGTTCCTTTTTCGTAGTTAGGGGGCTATTGATTTTATACCATTATATTATACATAGATCCAGCAATATACCCGCCGCAGTAAATAGATGTCAAGCACAATTCCCGTGATTCATGTTCCTGAAATGCCAGAAATGCCATCTCAAATGGAGTCAAATAAGTTTATAAAGTACGGTGTGTATACAATATTAACCGGCATTGTTATTTTTCTCGCATACCACGTGTTTACATTTCAGTTTCGTGTGTTTGAAGGTATGACACAATCCAATAAGAAGTCATCAAGGTCCGCGAGTGATGTCTTAGATGATAAAAACGATACAGATATAATAACGATCGCAAAGAATCAGAAAGAAAAGGCCGAGACGATTCAATCATCTCTCAATATTGACCAGAATTACCCGCACTATACTGCAATCATCGATAATATGGATGGTTGGGTAAATGCAAAGATCGTGACTGCTCTTAAGAATGTATCATACAAGATACACAATGATGGTAAGATGGAAGATATTATACAACATATGAATGAGTTGAATACTATGAAGAAGTTTAGAACAACATTGAATGATTGTGCAAAGTATATTGATAGTAACTAGATAGATAGAGCAATCTCTCGCATCCACTATATGCATTCATTACGAATCAAGGGTTCTAGTTCGGTCAGCATATGCACCCGATGCAACAGATGCTTGACTAAACTTTACGCCACCCCAGTTGGTATCCATGGGATTATCGCTTAGCCCACCCCTAAGTTCTTTCTGATGAAACAGTGCATCCTGTTCCGTGTATTCACCAAGGTGAAGATTCATCGGGTCGAAACCGGGATAGTTATTTTGATTAAACGGCGCGTTTTCTCTCGATGCATCCATATTCTTTACGAGTTGTGTAGATGCGGTTGTATATGGAAGATGCGGCGACAATCCGCCCTGTGGATCTTCTGGACTTGGTCGCATCTTATAGACTTCGTTCCCCTGTGTGTCATATGACTTTTGAAGAAATAACGCAGGGCATCGAATACCGCGATTTCGTAACCAGTCCATAAACTCTGTATACTCTTCTAAATTATTGAATCGAATTGGATTGACACCTGGAACCTTGGCAACCTTTGAGTTATACAAGTATATGTCAGATCCTTCCTGAATCAAAATATTGGGGCATCTACTTGTGTCAACTGCCCCCTGGATAGATGATGTAGCAGAGGAGATTGACGCATCGAGTGTATCAGTGAATCCTTCTTTGGCCTTCATCGACGCGGTGTCATGTGTATATGTCATATATGCACCCATTAAAAATATGATAATAATAATTGCAACTTTTATATAATACCAGAACATAGGATGGGATATTAACAATAAATACATATTATTTGTGTGTTGTCTAGTTATTACGATCAAACCTACTTATATAATGAAATGATAAAAAATATATCATTATATATATACATTTTTCATATATAACAGTAATAATCCATGGCATCACAAATACCCCGATTTGATGTTCATGATTTGGAAAGCGCACATTCTCTCGATGCGTTCATTGAAGACGCACATAAACACCATAAGTCACCGCTGGTTGTAACTAAATATTTTAGTGACAGTTGCCCTCACTGTGTAATGATGAAAGATGAATGGGAAAAGACGATTGATGTCGTATGCAAGTCATATATGCAATCGAATGGTGAAAATAAAACTGTTTGCTTTGCGAACATTGATGTAGATACAGGTCTTGAACATTCTCCAAAGTTTATTCAGTCGAAGTTTCAAGGCGGAGTCCCAATGATTATGATTGTTTCGCCCGATGATACCAGTGCGCCGGTGTTTGAACGCGACCGAACATCAGATGAAATGTCTAGATGGGTCATTGAGCATCTGCCGAAGAAGAGTAGTCGATCTGTAAGAAAGAAAAAAACACATAACCGTTATGATAATATGCAGATGGGTGGCAGCCGAACACGGGGTAAGAAGATGACGAAGAAGTCTGTAAGAAGATCTATGAAAAAGAATAATAAGTCAAAAAAACATAATAAGTAACAACCATGTTACTTGCCACTGGTCACTGGTCACTGGTCACTGGTCACTGGTCACTGGTCACATGTCACATGTCACATGTCATAAATCCCTAGCTTAATCATGAATGTTCTAACTATTCATCATTGACGCGATAACCCATACATAGTCAACATCATCCTCATCATTTACTAGTTGAACCCTCGCGGCAGGAGTGATTCCTCGTAGTATTTTGCATAGTTGATTTGCGCAAAATTGGGTCGTATCTGTCTTTTCAAGTAACCACGCACCTTTTAGAATTGGATGGATACGAAGATCAATGACTGCCTTATACACAAATGCATACGCAACCTGACGTACTGATATATCAACCTCTACATTATTTTTATCATGTGTATCAATGAATATCATTGGGTTTATTAAATGAGACCGAATTGTTGTATACACAGATGAAGGAATAACATTGCGAACCCCGTCATATACAGGATTATGACACCCACACATTGAAGATTGTCGAGACTGTACGATCGAGTTAGATTGTGCTTGATCCGGAACACTAGTTACTGATACTGTTACTTCCATTACGGCAATGCATAATACCGAGTTATATAAAATGTATTCAATTTTTTATACCTTTTCTCATTTATCAGTATATCCTGCCAACCTTCTACCAAGTGGTGTAATAAATGGCAAATCAAGGTCTCTCACTTTTTTTATTTCAGCGCCATACGTGTACGGCATTTTTGGAAATAGTTTAACCCGGTTTGCCCAATGAGATGTCATACGACGCTCTTCAAACGCCTTCATCTTTTTCTTCAAAACGGCGGATGTAACTCCCGTACGCGGCATATAACATAAATAAACAACACATCGTGTATTTGGCGCACTTCTACCTTTCATCGCTTCCACACCACAATGTGCAGTTCGACTGTCCCAGAATACCATTGAACCTCTTGGACATTTTATACATACAGGCCGACACCCTCGTTCATTATAAAACTGTTTTTCCTCTTCTTTATCGAACTTATACCAGTCATCTTTACTTGTTATATTGAAATACTTACCGAACTCTTCATGATATTTGTTACTTCCTTCCAATATTGCAAGTGTTGCATCCCCATCATTTACATCAAATGCGGTAACCCAACTCTGTATACACTCGAACTGTGGGCGACAAGGAGACTGGTCCACATGAAACCATGTATTGCGATGCCACCCAATATTTGTTACTTCAGGTGGCATATGAAACGATGCGGCATCAAAACTTACAAGTAAATCGTCCGGTGTACACTTCCACAAATCAGCGAATAATCCAACACATTTTGGATTTTGTCGTAATCGCCAAATAAAGTCAGCATGTCCGAGTCCATACTGTTGTATAAGCATAGAGTGTTTGGGAAACAGATGTTTAATTTGCTTCCAGCTCTCAGGGTTATCTCGGTTGATTTGCATGTCCCAATCTGCAGTCCACTGTTCAAGGGTATTCCACATACCTTCTTTCATTTCATTACACTCATTTTCATCTAAAACGGATGGTACAATTGCGACTCCATACTTGTCAATTGTTTCTCGTATTTTATCGGGTGTTGTGACATATTTTTCATATTCATATTCATATGCAACACTTGACGTTTTTCCCAAGTCAGGTAAAACAGAAAGAGGAGGTGCGGTAGTGGCAGCAGCAGCAGCAGATGGCATGCGTTTCTTCGACACAATAGTGTATTATGTATTATACAATAATCAATTGTTTATATTTGTTTACTTCAATCGATCGTAATTCCATTGAATCCATCTAACTTATTTTTTATTTCATTATGTGCTGACATGTCAGGGGTCAGTGTTTCTATACTGCTACCCTCCAATTCCTCCGGCTCATCAACTACCATATTTTTAGACCGATATCTCTCCGTCATGTAGTAGTTCTTCGGAATACGAATACCTACGTTCTCGGGTGTAGTTGTACACATTTTGATAATCTCTCGAATCTCTTCATACCCTGCGCGCAGCCGCATTCGAGCATTATCATCCTTCATACGATTTACAAACCTAGGAAGGTCAAACGCTAATGCTGACTGAAACTCCTGCGCACCCTTAAACACAACGTTATACAACGGTACACTGTATATATCATCCCCATCATCAGAATTATATGACCCAATTGCTTCTCCCCATAGATGCAATAGTATATATCGATTCTTGCTATTCTCTCGCCGATATTGTAGGACGTTCACCATAAAGTCCATCCATGTCCAGCCGACAAGACACATGTGAATAAACATCATTGTTGGTTCATGATACCATTCTATCCTTTCATTCTCTACATTCTCTTGCTGACGAATACGTTTTATGTTATTGGCCAGATCATTCTCTTGTTCATACAACTCGTAACAAGATGGATGAAGCTCATTAATCGCAGACATATAAGACATATATTTTGTATAAATAGGATGTGTGCTTCCTTTTTCTAGACGATATAACCGTCGAAACAACGCATCAAACTCAGATATTGGGGTTGTTCTTCCAAAGTCAATTGCGGTTACGCGGCTATCTCTCGGATTATATATCCAGTTTCCAAGGTGTCCGTCGACCAAACACATTTTTGTACTTACCATGATGATAATCCCGATCGAGAGAGCGTAGTTATGTATATATCCAATATTCGGGCTGTTATTGGGAACATTCACGATCGGAATACCGTCCTGTTTTTCCATGATAAAAATCCCGAGACTCATTCCTCTATTGATAAATAGCGCATTTATTATATACGTGGTTATCCATTTGTAGTCTTCGTGTAAGTGAATATTTAATGCATTGATGAAGCCGATTGCACCGCCAGATGATTCAGACGACCCAATATATGAAAGAACACCGCTTTCTATAATGTTGGGAAGTAGAGGTGTCCCTCCTAGACGAAATGTTGTATTATACGTTGTTGCTTGTGCAATAATTTCGCGTTTAAAGTCAGAAGGGGTTGGGGCATCTTTCATAAATGCCTTCTTGGTTATATAGTTAATCATTGGTGCAAGAATACGAGTGTCAGAATCACTGGAGCGTACAATACATAGTTTTATGATGAGTTCTTTTACTGGCATTCCTTCATTGTAGTCGAGTTTTGAAGATGTTTTCATGAGAGATGAAGAGGATGCTGACCGAGTTAACATATCGGTATCATTTCTTGGGTGTTTTCTAGATGATGAAATGAGAGATTGATCATTTTCGACAACGTCCGGTTGACTAATAACATCGGCATAGTAGTCACTTCTAAATATAGGTGGATCTTCGGGAGTGAATGATATATTGAATACAAACCCCTCTACTGAGTTATATGATATGACAGTAACAGTTGTGTCATCTCGTTTTAGTATTTGTTCAATTTCGGAGATAACCGGTGTGAATACTCTTTTGCGGGACATGGTAGGCAAAGCGTCGGCATCCTTTGGTAAAGCGTCGGCAGCCTTCGGCAAAGTGTCAGCAGCCTTTGGTAAAGCGTCGGCAGCCTTTGGCAAATAAACAATACGTCCAACATACTTTACACCACTTCCCACTTTTATGCGATTGTCTCGTTGATGTATCCGACGTTTGTATCTCTCTGGATCATTTACCGACTTTCGCCGTAAAGAACGAACCAATGTCCCAACTTTACGTCGGCGGTTTACACTATGCCGTCTTTTATGTGTTATTCCACCTCTTCCGTTTTTACTACGTATATTCCGTTTAGAATGATATAATCTCATAACATAAATGTATACCCTTCTTATTATATTGTACATAGACAAAATTGAAATAAACAAAGAATAACATTTATTGTAACAACCACAGTTATTATCAATCATGGCATCAGCGATTCAAAAGAAGTTTAAGATTGTCCGTCGTACAAAAGAAGAACCCAAGACCGAAACCGAAGACCCATCATTTCGTCTTATTGACTTTAATGTAACAGATAGTCCAATAACGTCAGAAGAGAGTGACAGTAGCGGAAGCGATGAATCCCCCCAGCGTCGAAATTATACAGATGATGGCGAATATGTTCCTAATCCAATGGGCAATAGTAAAAAGTCAAAGTTCGGCGATAAAAAGGTGTTTCGTATTCAGATGTTTGGAATTAATGAGAAAGGTGAAACATGTTCCATTTTCGTGGATGATTATTTGCCCTTCTTCTATGTAAAAGTGGATGATACATGGACCTCACAACATAAGCGAGAGTTTATTGAGTATCTCAAGAAAAGTGTCGGTTCCTTTTATCAAAACTCGATTATCGAGGATAAGTGTAAGTTTGTAAACAAGCGTAAGTTATATGGATTCGATGGCGGAAAGGAACACAAGTTTATACTTATCACGTTCAAAAATGTTCCTACAATGAATAAAGTCAAGAATATGTGGTATGAGCGTGCAACAACAAAGCGAGACGGTACATTTACCAAACTTCGCGAGGAAGGGCTTCTCTTTAAAAACACGAACATTATGTTATATGAAGCAAATATCCCTCCCTTACTGCGGTTCTTCCATATTCGAGATATTAGTCCTTCTGGATGGGTACAACTCCCAACATCTAGGATAGTACCTCCATCCACACGAACCACCACATGCACGTATGAATATAAAATAAGCGAGGCGGATATTATTCCTCTCAATCAAAAGGAGACGATTGTTCCTTATAAGATATGTAGTTTTGATATTGAAGCAAGTAGTAGTCACGGCGACTTTCCTATACCCGTAAAAACATATAAAAAGCTAGCAACAAATATCATCGATAGTTATGCGAAATTGGTTTCTATGAAAAAGGAGTCAAGTGATTATACCGCATCCGCATCAGCATCCGCATCATGTTCCAGTGATACAAATACTAGCGGGGCGGACCACATATTAACCAAAGACATCCTGACACGTATTATTAACACTGCATTTGGATATGATACATATCCGGATATAGAGACAGTGTATCCCAAGCGTAAACCATCTCAGACAGATATGAATCGTCTTATAACGATGCTTTTGTCAAAACAGTTAAAAGCGCTTATCAATGTTGAGAGTGTAAATGATGATAATACGATTGAACGCATGTTTGAGAAGATGAAGCAGCAATATGCTGAAAAGCCGAAAGAAGAGAATGCAGGAACTACGTCTAGTACATCTGGTTCTAATGACGGCGACAATAATGATAATGATAATGATGAAGATGATGAGGATAATGATGATGAAGAAAGAGATGATGACAGCTGTCATGGCGAAGGCGAAGGCGAAGGCGATGGCGAATCGATGGTTGTAACAGATAAAAAGATCCTCAAGGCGCGAAGGAATGACGCAATAGCAGAAGAGGTCGCCGCATCCGCATCTAACAGTTCTTTCCACACACCTCCACCTGCTACGTTACCAACCCATAATTTAACAATTACGATACTTGACTTGATAAATGGAAAATCATTTGACAGAGAGACAAAAATCACGTATATCAGTAATACTCTGGGTAGCGTATTTCCAAAACTCGAAGGCGACAAAGTAACATTCATCGGTTCAACGTTTATTCAGTACGGTAAGAATAATAATACGCCATATTTGAATCATTGTATTGTAATGGATACATGTGATAGCTTGGAAGGAAAGGTTTCCAACTCAGTAATCGAGTCATATAAAACAGAACGAGAGGTTTTGGTTGCATGGACAGACCTGATTCAACGTGAAAATCCCGACATTATCATCGGGTATAATATATTTGGTTTTGATTATGAGTTTATGTTTCGTCGATCACTTGAAACAAATTGCGAGACGGAGTTTCTTCAGTTGTCGCGAAACAACAACGAGTTTTGCGGAAAAACGGATGAAAAAACGGGTAAAGTAATGATCGAAGAAAGCAGTATTGTCCTGGCGAGTGGCCAATATGACCTTCGGTTTATTAAGATGTCTGGTCGACTACAGATTGATTTATATAACTACTTTCGTCGCGACTTCAACTTGACATCATATAAGTTGGACTATGTTGCGAGTAGTTTCATCGGGGATGGTGTAAAACGGATTGAACATATGGATAATGGGCGAACGCGTGTATATACAGGAAATATGACAGGTCTAGAAGAAGGTAATTTCATCAGTTTTGAGGAATCGAGTCATTCAACCGATAATTACAAAGATGGTCAAAAGTTTGAAATCATCGGAATTAATTATGATGCGCGGACATTTGAAATAGCCGGGCATGAAAGCCCCGACATGAAAAAGAGTGTTCGCTGGGGTCTAGCAAAGGACGATGTCACTCCTCAGGATATTTTCAGAATGACGAAAGAGGGGCCATCCGAACGTGCGATCATTGCGAAATACTGTATTCAGGATTGTAACTTGGTGCATCATCTCATGAATAAAATCGACGTTATGACGGGATACATTGAGATGTCCAAGATTTGCAGTGTTCCAATCGGATTCTTGGTTATGCGTGGTCAAGGAATCAAGCTAACCAGTTATATTGCGAAAAAATGCAGTGAGAAAAACACATTGATGCCAGTGATTGATAAAGATCGTAGTGATTCGAGTTATGAAGGTGCGATTGTGTTGCCGCCAAAGTGTAACTTGTATTTAGATAATCCGGTCGCGTGTTTGGATTATTCATCTCTTTATCCGTCGTCGATGATTAGCGAGAATCTCTCGCATGATAGTAAAGTATGGACGAAGGAGTATGACTTATTCGGTAACTTGATTCGAGAGACTGGTGAGAAGGATGTAGCTACAGATAGGTATATATACGATAATTTACCCGGATATGAATATGTTGATGTTGAGTATGATACATATAAATGGGTGGCAAACTCGCGCGGAAAGGCAATTAAGACATTGAATGGCAAAAAGGTGTGTAGGTGGGCGCAGCCAAAGGATGGTGTAAAAGCAATTATGCCTTCTGTGTTAGAAGAACTATTGGCTGCACGAAAAGCCACACGTAAGTTGGCCGAGTCGCAGAGTGACCCGTTTATGGCGAACATTCTAGATAAGCGTCAACTTGGTTATAAGGTAACTGCGAACTCGCTTTATGGACAATGTGGTGCGAAGACAAGTACGTTTTATGAGGTGGATGTGGCTGCATCAACAACTGCTACTGGACGAAAGTTATTAACGTATGGAAAACGAATTGTGGAGGAAGTGTATGGAGATGCAACGGTAAATACGAAGAACTACGGGTTTGTGAATACCAAAGCAGAGTATATATATGGCGACACGGATAGTGTATTCTTCACCTTCAATCTGGCAACCCCGGATGGAACTCCAATTCGTGGAAAAGACGCACTTGAGATTACAATTGAAATTGCGCAACAGGTCGGGCATCTCGCATCAAAGTTCTTGAAGCCACCGCATGCATGGGTATATGAAAAAACACTGATGCCGTTTTGTCTTCTTTCGAAGAAGCGATATGTCGGTATGTTATATGAGACAAAGCCGGAAAAAGCAAAGCGTAAGAGTATGGGAATCGTTTTAAAGCGCCGCGACAATGCGCCGATCGTAAAGGATGTGTATGGCGGTATAATTGATATATTGATGAAGGAGCAAAATATCGAACAAGCAATTGCATTTCTGCGCCAGTGTATGCAAAATATTATTGACGGGAAGTGTCCGCTTGAAAAGCTCATTATTACAAAGTCGCTGCGATCTGACTATAAAAATCCGCAACAAATTGCGCACAAGGTACTGGCAGATAGGATGGGTGTTCGTGACCCAGGAAATAAACCAGGGACTGGTGACAGAATACCATATGTATATATTAATAACAATGCAAAAGGTGCATTACAGGGTGATAAGATTGAGCATCCGGATTATATAATCAAGAATAAGATTCGTCCGAACTATTCATTCTATATCACCAATCAAATTATGAAACCAGTGCAGCAATTGTTTGCGCTTGTATTGGAGAAAATACCGGGGTTTGATAAGAAATGTCCGATGTTTCATGATCGGTTGGAGACAATGATTAGTCAAATCGATGAAAATGAAAAAGAGAAGCAGGATAAAAAGAGGAATGATATACGAAATAAGGCTGTGAAAACATTATTATTTGACGAGTTTTTGGAAAAGGCAAATAATATTAATAATGGAAACAAAGAGATTACGAGTTTCTTCAAAAAAAAGGTGGTATAACCCTTCGGATAACGGCGGGTAAAGTGATAGTTCAAACAACATAAAATAAGAAGAGATAGGATCGGAGTCAGTGAATGTAAATAATTATTTTTTTTATAAAAGGCGAGATGTAATCCATGTTCCAAAAACAATCCACATCGTATGAATAAGGTTCGACCCTTCATAAATAACCCACCTCATTGCAACACAATGGGGGGCTGATACAATGAATGGTGTAATAACAAATCCATATATTGTTTTCGGAGCGCATAATTCAGGATACATATGTGCGCATATATAGTGAAGTGTTATCCATAATATGTAATAGAATACAAGCGATTTAATCGGATTTACAACTCGGAATAGTGAGTTAACCATATAATGTACAGTATTTATATAGTTAATCATCATATGTGGAGTGGGAGATATATGTGGCGTAGAGGCAGCCGTGGCTGTGGCAGATGAATATGTTAATGGGTCCATTGGAATGCATATTTACTGTAATATAAATAATAATTTCAATTTTATACTTCCTACTTCTCTCTCTCTTCCTCTCTTCCTCTCATCGCCGCATAATAATACAATGACTCGGGGTTGGTTAGTCTACATCATCAATATGTCTTCTTTCCTCTTCCTCTTCCTCGTGGCTAACCTGTGTACTAGACCGACCAATCAATGAACCTATTGTAGGATATGGACACACATATGAAAATGTAATATGATCATCATTTACAGAATGTATATCTAATCCTTGAAAGTTATTTGACATGTCTATTAGATTGCTAAGTACTGACTGAATCGATATTTCACTTGATGGGTTAGCGTTAGCGTGTGTCGGTGTCGATGTTGTCTCGTGATGTGTTTCAGCGGCATTCTCTTGTTCTCTCGGTACATCTCTCACATTAGACCTACACATTGGACATGTAGTATGTTGAACGAACCAGTGTTTAATATAATCGGGAAGAAAGTTGTGGGAGCATTTTCTAAGTTGTATTACTTCGGTGTCATCTGCAAATACTTCCTGAGAGATTGGACATATTGTATTTATCGGGTTTACAATATTTGAGAACCGTGTTGTTCTAGTATATGTTTCCATTTCTGATTCAGTGAGAGGTTGTTCTCTCGGTTCATCAGCCAAGTTAGCTGTTGCTGTTGCTGTTGCTGAAAGTAGCAGAATATCTCTTAGTGCATCACTGAATGCATTTGATTGTGTAGTCCTAGTAGATCCGCGTTCAGTATTGGTGAACCCGAGGTTTGAGAGATTTAGAGAAGGTAATGTGGTCATACGTGTTCGAAGTCCATTGTTTGTTACAGTTGGTCGTTGTAAATCATTTGTCATTTGAAGTGCGGCACCTCCAAAAAGTAGTGATAACTGGCGATTTATTTCGCGAATGATTGCGTCATTCTCTCCATCGGAGGGTGGAATATCATTCTCATGTTCATCATTCGCATGTTCACCATTCGCATGTTCATCATTCGCATGTTCACCATTCGCATGTTCACCATTCGCATTATTAGATATATCCATCATGGATGCCGACCACGAAGGATTTGTATTCTCAGATGGAGAGGTGGTATTTGGCGTAGCATTCTCTCTTCCACTATGATACGGCACTTCTTGGTATAGGTCATTTAACCGAGAGCGATGGTACCGAGAGATGTCGCGTATGTTACGTTCAATATTTGAATAAACAGAGCTAATATTTTGACTATGTTCGATAAAGTGGTTTGCAAATTGGATATATGCAGAATCATAATACTCTGCGTAGTATTCGGCAATACGAACATCTCTATTTGTTGGAGTATGACTTCTTGTAGTTGAAGTTGTTCTAACGCCATCAAAGAATGCACGTTGATGTCGGTTATAATATGAGTTTCTTGCATTACGATTAAATCCAAAGTAGGGAGAGGACGAAGATGATGACATACAAGGGACTTCAAGCGATGTTATTGTAAATATGTATATACATGTATCTAATATATTTTTACACCTTTCGACTTTTTACGTTGCAATCTCAAATCTAAATACATTTAATGAAACGCTTAAAGATAACATATTATATAAATATAATTTGGTGTCATTCAAATTAGTGACTGCAGGTATTCCATGCAATCAATGAATGAAAATACAAGTATAGATAAGGTATCTCAGACTGGTGTTGTGATTCCGTTTCCTCAATATGCAAAATATGCAGACATGGGACTAACTGGCCTAAGTAATCTTGGAAACACGTGTTTTGTTAACTCATGTATCCAAGCACTATCGCATACATATGAGCTAAATGACTTTTTGGAAGCAAAGACATATGTAAAAAGAATAAATAATAATCCGGATGCAATATTATTGAATGAGTGGGATAAGTTACGAGAGCTGATGTGGAGTGAAAACTGTATTGTATCTCCGGGCGGGTTTATTAATTCGATGCAACACGTCGCTGGTTTAAAGAAGCGAGAATTATTCACAGGATGGAATCAAAATGACTTACCGGAGTTTTTAATGTTTTTAATTGATTCATTTCATACAGGGTTATCGCGTGGCGTATTGATGAACATAACAGGCGATATTAAGAATGATCGAGACATAATGGGGCGAAAATGCTATGAAATGATGAAGACAATGTATGCAAAAGATTATTCGGAGATATTGAATATCTTTTACGGAATACAGATGTCAGTTATTTTGCCAGAAAGTGCGTCATCACTGTTTGGAATGAATGAGATTCTGAGTTTAAAACCGGAGCCATTTTTTATAATGAACCTCTCTATTCCGCCGCAAAAGAAGGAAAGTGGAAGTACAATTACATTACACGATTGTTTTGTGCATCATTGTTTACCGGAGATAATGAATGGCGATAACGCGTGGTATAATGAAGCAGAAAATAAGAAGCAGGATGTACAAAAACGTATATTATTTTGGAGTTTACCGAATGTTATGGTCATTGATCTGAAGAGATTTGTGTATACAGAAAGGGGGTCATTGAGTAAAATCCAGGTGCCGATTTCAATTCCAGTGAATAATATGGACATGTCGCGTTTTGTGCAGGGGTATAAAAGTGCATCATATGTGTATGACTTATATGCGGTATGTAGCCATCATGGAAGTATTCATGGAGGGCATTATACAGCCACGATTCGGAATGCGAATGGAAAATGGTATAATTGCAATGATACAATTATAGCGGAAGTGAATATAAAGGAAAATGAGATAATAAGCAACGCGCCATATTGTCTATTCTATCGTAAAAAAAAAACTGTTTGAAATATATAAAGAAGGCATAGTCAACAAGTACACAACAAAAGAAATAGAATGAATCCAATGATGCCAAATGTAAACTTTGATAATAGTAATGGATCTTCGTTGACATCGCAACAACCACAGAAGCAACAATTAAGTGTGTTATTTAATAACGGTAGCAGCAGTGGCAGTGGCAGTAGCGGTGGCAGCAGCAGCAGCAGTAGTGGTAACATGAACGATCCAAATAACCGAAATGTAAGTGGAAAAGCAGGTGAGTTTGTCAACCAGGCAAGCATGAATATCGACTATGACCCGATTACAGGAATTGCAGTTGATTTGTTTGATAAGATGAGTGATATTGCGTCCACCCCCAAAACCATCATCATTTTGATTATAATTATCGGGTTATATTTTGTACTATTTACCTCTTTAGGAACAAATGGTGAGAACAAAGGTGCGACTATTCTGGAATCATTTCTCTGGGCATTACTTATTGTAATTGTTTTGATTAACGGATTTCAGTATTTTTTCAATGTTAACATCACAACTGAAATAAAGAATCTGTTTTCAGCAAAGCCACAGATTGACCTCACAGCGGCATATCCAGGCGACCCTTCTGGAATTGTAGGTGCAGGGGTGGATGGTGCGCCAGGAATGAAGGGACGTAAACAAGCGTTTCACATTCCTGCAAACATATATGACTATGATAATGCAAAGGCATTATGTGAGGCATATGGAGCTAGGTTGGCAACATATGATGAGGTAGAAGAGGCATACAAGTCAGGTGGAGAATGGTGTTCATATGGTTGGTCGGATAACCAGATGATATTATATCCTACTCAGAAGGAGACATGGGAGAAGTTGCAGAAGAACCAGAAAACCAAGAATGCATGTGGTCGTCCTGGCGTAAATGGTGGATACTTGGATAACACCGCAGAGAAGTTTGGAGTCAACTGTTTTGGAGTAAAACCGGATATGAACCCGGCATCATCGAAGTTTATGAGTGGAGCTTCATCCGTTGATGAGGATTTACTGAAAGATCCTGAACACCAAAAACGTGTGGATGAGATGAGAAAGAAGATAAATCAGATTGTGGTTGCTCCATTCAGTAAGAGTGCATGGAGTTTGGTTTAACCATTCTATAAAAGGTATGAACACGTTGTATAGATCGTATATATTGTACAAAAGTAATAGTGTAATAAGTAACTAAAGGTATCATATATTCCTGGACATATGATACTTTTTGATATTGTTTACTTGCGTCGACGTGTGATACGTTTCTTATGTGTTGATACTTTCCTTCGACGGGTTGTTATATCATGCATGATTCTCTTGTCTGGTGATACGAGAGAAAGAAGTTTATCATAAAGAGATTCGTTTATTACTTGTGAAGTTCCACCATGTTGCTCATCATTATTACCATTATTACCATTATTACTATCATCATCACCATTATTATCACCATTATTATCACCATCATCATCCTCATTCTTCCCTCCATGTTTCAAAGTAGAAGTATTCGTATAAGTACATTGAATCATTCGAGGTTTGTAAAGAGGTGGCATAATAAACAACCCAGCAGGAACTGCAAGATCGGTAAATAAGTCGCTAAACTGTGATATATTGCCGCTTCTATCACGACTGTCATGTGACATATCACCACCTGTCAAGTATAGAGGAATATTATTCTCAAAAAGTGTATTCTGGACTGTATAACCTCCGCTCATCATCTCTCCGTTTTTATTTGTAAGGTACACCAGGTGTGTAGATGGATTAAAATATTCATGTTGTTCTGAAGGCATGTGCTGGTATGGTAGGTAACTAATACTACTATATACACAGACTTTTATTCATCAGGTTCAACGCTTGATACATCACCGCCACTTTTGCTCGACGCGGGATTGTTATTATAGTATCTCTTAATTTCAGGAATCACCTTCACCTCTCGTTTTTGTTTAATATATGTCATGATCTGATCAACCTGTGTTGAATTGGTGATTACTTCGCCTAGACACTTCTCAAGAAATCCAAGCGTAATCGGTGCTGTCTGTTTCATTTCACCGAACTTTAGTTTTCCATCGGTGATATTAATAACAGCATTCGATAGTTTATTTGTTTGGATATATTCGATAATTGCATCATTTGCATCACTGCGTTGTTGGCGAAGTTCCTTTGTTTGCTCATTAAGTTCTTTGAGGCGATTGTCTACCGCAACCCACTGCTGAATCTTTTTCTCAAATGATGCATGTACTGACCCGGTTGTATTATTCATGCAATATATAGTTTATTATGTGTTGTTTTGTGTAGTATAGGTAATATATAAGTAAATATGCTCAATGTATTTATATATTTATTATGACTAATGAATGATTATTGTAGATATTTATTTACTTACTTGCGGTTCTTCTTGCTAAAGGAGCCGCTGTAGTACTTTCCACTGGAAGAAAATGAACCTTTCTTGGAAGAATAACGCTTGTGGAGGGCCTTTTGTCCCAAGTAGAGACCAAAGGGAACGAGAGCGCCTTCAACGACACTAAGAAGACCGGGCAACATTCCACCATTCTGGTTATTATTGTTATTGTTATTGTTTCCACCCTTGCGTTTCTTGTTCTTCCTAGAACCTCCGCTGAGAGGAGATCCGATAGAAGATGCCTTTTCATACGCAGCGATGTCCCCACCAGCATTTGCACCGGCGACAGCACCGACGATGGCACCAGCAGTAGCACCGGCAACTTGAGCTGGTGCAGGTCCACATAAGTCACATGAACCACCATTCTGGTTGTTATTGTTATTGTTGTTGTTATTACCGCCCTTACGGTTCTTGCGAGACTTGCGACCACCGGACTGAGATTGAGCAGAAGCACCCATCAACTTGCCAAGGAGGCCTTCGGCAACTTTGGTAGCAGCGGCGACAGTCTGAGGATTGATTTCAGGAACGGGAGCAGCAGGAGAAGAAGGAGAAGCAGGAGAAGCAGCAGCATCGGCAACTTCTTCACCAGCACCACCCTTATACTTTCTGGAATGAGAACGGGAACGGGAACGAGAATATTTCTTGGCCATTTTTATGTTACTTATATATTAACGCAATAAAATATATACATTTGAAATTATAAAATAGCCAATGTCAATAATTAGCAGATCGCCTCGTTAAAAATAAAAAATATTTTATTCTTAAATACTATAAAAGTAAACAATAATATCAAAATGAAGGTAACTTCGCTCCTCTTTCTCGCAATGAATCTCTTGTTTGTGTCTACAACAGACGCATATATTCCTCTTCTCACATTTAAGGATGCAACCAAGCAGTCCTCTGGTTCCGCCGCTGCGACACATCATGTATTACTGGCACATGAAAGTAATAACAACAATTTAGAGTGTGATGCATGCCAGTTTATCGCACATGGATTAAACAAGACAGTATTTAATAACCCTAAACTTCTCAACTTTACAGTTACAGAGCTTGATGACTTTTGCCAGGTTCTTCCATCGGGTGTCCAAAAGGCATGTGAAGAAGAAGTGACGACATTTGCACCTGAACTTCTTCAGAAGATAGGCGAATATATTGCAGACAATGGATGTATCGAGCTTGGAATCTGTCATGATGCAGAAAAGATAGTACCTCATAACATACTAGGTGTCCATCAACATACAAAGTAATTGAATAAATACACCATACCACAAGTGCGTATCACTTTACCTTTAATTTTTCTCATATTATCGTACATATTTACGTGTATATACGATACAAGACAATTAAACATAGTAACATAGTAACATAGTAACATGGACTTATGTATTCGAGAACCAAATGAAACCTTTGAGTTTGATAAACTTTCATTAACACAGCCAAATGGAATGACTTCCGGAACATATTTAACAAAGATTCAGTATAAGCGTGAACCTCTCTACATTCAGACACCGAAGACAAAAACAAAGCAAGGAATCGTTGTATCGAGTAAGAAAGGAAGCATCGATTTGATTCTTACAAATGATAACTCCGACTTTATTGAATGGATCGGAAGTTTAGAAGAAAGGATAATTGCTCTTCTATACGAAAAAAGGAACTTATGGTTTAATACGGAGCTTGAACTGAGCGATATTGAAGCATCATTTGCGTCTCCACTGCGAGCATATAAAGGTGGAAAACAGTATTTAGTGAGAGCCGGCTTAGAGTATAATAAGACGAGAGATTTGACGATTGGTCCATTCATGTGTAAGGTATTTGATGAAAAACAGTATATGGTCCCGGTGGAATACGTAAGACCGGAGCATAATATAATATCGGTATTAGAGGTACATGGAGTTAAGTTTACATCAAAAAGCTTTCAATTGGAGTTAATCCTACGACAGTCTTTAGTAATACCGGATATACCACTGTTTACTACATGTATGATTAAGTCTTCGTCCTCATCATCGTCTTCGTCCTCATCCTCGTCCTCATCCTCGTCATTGACAAACGAGGGAGTGCAAATGACTACCCCCATCACCGATAACAATTCGATTGGGACTGATTTGCCTATTAATACAGAGTTAGTTGGAGAGAATCATGGAGTGGAGTCGAATGATAGTCAACCCAAACCAAACAACTTTAGTTTAGGAGTTGCATTGCTTGACAATTTAGAGATGGATGAGGGATGTAGTTATTCTGATGAACAAGAGAAAACAGAGGAGGTATTGAATGGTGGTAGTGATAGTATCACCTCTAATGAGACCCCCTCCAATTATAGCAATGAGGCACCAAGTGTGAATGACATGACCAACGAAAAGAATGAAGAATTAAGTATTGTTGAATTATCATTGGATGATATTCGGATCGATGATGATGAGAATGACCTCTCAGCTATGTCAAATACAGGAACAATCAAACATCTCCATAGTGATAGTGATAATGTAGGAAAGTCCAATTCCGGATCGGCCCCAATACCTGGTATGCCATCCACTGGTCCGAGTATTGCACCTTCAACAATCAAACTCAAAAAACCAAATGCAGTGTATTACGAATTATATAAACAAGCCAAAGAACGGGCAAGAGAGGCCAAAAAGTATGCAATTCAAGCATATTTGGAGGCGCAAAACATTAAGGCGAATTATATGTTGAATGATTTAGACGAAAGTGACGAAGATAGTTAATCAAATAAAAACAGTCAAAAAACAGTGAAAAATTATTTTATCATTTATTTTATATACGATGAACATCTTCACTGATCTCCAGAAAACATTCAAGTCTCACCACCTCATCGTGATTCTTGGGGCAATAGTTTTGATTTATGCTCTTTACACATATTCTGACCAGAAGTTCTTGCCTATGGAAGCCAACACTAACCAGGATTCTTACCAAAAGGCTGCTCAGTCTGGTGCCGGTTCTTCCAGTGGTGCTGTAGCCGCCCCCGGTGCTGGTGCTGAGGGATATGCTCCCGTTAGTGGTATGGCTGGTCCTAGCCCTGCTGCTCACCAGGCTGTTGCCAACCCCGCGGACCTTCTTCCTCGCGACACCAATAGCCAGTGGGCCGCCCTTAACCCTGCTGGAAACGGTGACCTCACTAATCAGAATCTCTTGAGTGCTACCTTCCTTGCCGGTATTGACACTGTCGGCAACACCATGAAGAATGCCAACCTCCAGCTTCGTTCTGAGCCTCCTAACCCTCAGATCAATGTTGGCCCCTGGAACAACAGCACCTTTTCCCCTGATCTGATGCGCACTCCTCTTGAGATTGGTGTTGGCTCTCAGTAAGTTGACCTCATTATGACATGCGATAATCAGAATGTGAGAATCATATGTCGATTTGATTTATATACTTGTATATTTTCTGTAATAATATATAAGTGTATTTGAAATAATAAATAAGTATGGATATCAGCATATTTGGGTATATAATTATTGGATTTATTATATTGGTGTGTTTAAAGATTTATCAAGAATCAGACACGTTTAATTTGAAGTGTATTGTGTCAACCGTTGACGGGAACAAATACTGCGTTCGAGAGAGAGCTAAGCTGGAACTTGCAGCGGACCTCTTGGCACGTGTAACTCAGAAGATGAAGAAGGTTGTTGCATATGTAGGAGAGAAATATCCGGATAGAGAGAATGTGCGACGACTTGTTGATAAGTTTAATCCACAGAAAGTAAGCGAGACACTTCCTACTAGTGAATATACAGCATATAGTGAAAATAAAGGAGAGAAGCTGGCATTCTGCGTGAATACGACAAAGAATGGAAACAAACTGATTGATGAGAACACGCTAACATTTGTTGCACTTCATGAACTCGCACATATTATGACAGAGAGCATTGGGCATAAAGATGAATTCTGGGGGAACTTTCGGTTTCTCATTCAAAATGCAGAACAAATAAAGGTGTATTCACCCGAAGATTACAAGGTGAAACCGAAAGAATACTGTGGAATGACGATTAATGATAATCCATATTATGATAATTAACGGTGGATTGAGCATTACGTTACACCATAATGAACCTCTTATATTGTATAAAAGTTAGATCTGCGTCGGATTCATCATCTTTATCACTATATTGTGATATTTTACAGAAATAATTATTTAACCATCTAAGTATACCGGGTATATCATGCGACGGATTATCGATTCGCCATGAAAATAGCTCGGTAGTATTGGGACAAAGAACCCCATATTGAGCAACATCTTTATAAGAAACGGCTGGTGGAAATACTGTCGTATAATCGTAATGTGGTCGATGAATGTATGTTATAAAAATAGACGAAATAATGGAATCCCGGTCATATAGGAAAAGTCGATATACTGAAGACCCTCCAATAATCCATACAGTTTCATAGTTCATTTGTTTACAGTACAGTTTGATATCATCAATGTTGTTAAACCACCGAACATCATCTGTGTTTGCTGGTTTATCATGAAGCATCGATGTTAAAATGAGGTTGTCGCGATATTTCAATGGTCGATTTTGTTCAGGGATACTTTTCCATGTAGTATGTCCCATGATAACCGCGTTTTTCCTAGACTGATCGTGTTTGGAACTAGTAACGCGTATGAAATGGCGAATATCTTTCTTAATCCGCGACCATGGAAGCTCGTTATTATTTCCAATGCCGCCACCCCAACACATTGCAACAATCATATTATATGTTGTCGGAATCGATACATTCGTGGATTCTTCTACGCCAGGTGTAGTGACAAGTGGATAATTATCTATGTTATGGCCTTCTTCGGTTGTCATGACGTTATATGACAATGACAATGACAATGACAATTATGAATAATAGTATCTATGTGGATATGTTTATATACATGTTTCAATAATTATTTATCGTTTTCTCACGATGATTGTGACAAAAGAAAAGGAAGATAACTAGGTACGTGTATATTCTACAAAATAAAAAATCATAATAGTATAATTTATACGACAGGATTATACTATTACTCTAGAACAACATCATGGAACAAAGATGTAGTAATAATATATTCAAGGTGTGTCACATATCTTCAAATGCAGTGCCAGCAGAAGGAGAAACGACCGCTGCGCAGAATAAACATGAAGATGAAGATTCGATTAAAGTGAAAACATTATATGTATACGCCGGAAAAACACACATTGCTATTCGCAACGATGACAATGATGATGGAACCACTTCAAAAGTTGTCTCTCTCTCGGAACTTCTTATATTAAATCCATCACATCCCGTGTTTAGAGATATATTTAGTAAGTCGGAGATCGAAGCAATAACTCATACTCCTTCGATCAATGTGGTATTTTTAGATGAACAACTCCATTTAGACGACACGATTGAAACAATCAAAAAGAAGATTATCTATACGACAAAAGATGATCTAAACCTCTCATTTGGAGAGATTTACTTGTTTACAAAGCAAGTCCAATATATCAATACAATAAATGCATATAAAGTACTCACCTCCGATGGAAAACTCGATATAACACGGCCGAAGCTCGAGAACTTTTTACTCAACATCGACAACTTTTATTCAAACACGAATGGAGTACTTGATGCAAGTAAACAGTCGTTTGTATATTCAGATATACAATCTCTCAAGTTGGATGAAATACCTCGCGTCATAAATGTTCCAGTAGGACAAGAGATTAGTGCAATATCAACGGATTATCCATATGCAGTAAATCCGTTTGACGCGATTCATCGGGACGACTTTCTAGATAAGTATGCGACAGAAGTAATGAATACACTGAATAAGCAAGTATTACTTGATATGGGTCTACTTGTTAATAACACATTGTATATGTGTACAGCGGAGGATGTATTGCGTTATGTGTCGACACTCGCGGACAGTACCGCTGCCAACACCGCCCCGGCAATGATGAGCGAATCTCTTGCATTAAAGACATACTTCCCTTTTCTTATTCAAGGAACCATGAATGGGATTATTATCACAACATTAGACGATCTTATAAAAAGTCGCCCGAAGCTTATTGCAATGAATGAGCAGTTTATCGACAAGAGATTTATGCGAAATATTAGTAATGTGAACCTACTTTATGACATTTATAATGAGAGAACAGCGGAGATAAACTACATAGATGAAGGGATTCGTGGGTTCGACTTTATTATTCATCCCGAGAATAAGTTTAACTTATTGTTAGACGTGATTTTTAAACTGATACATTGTTCCCCGGATATACCATTTATCAAATATAATCCGGGAAAACGTCAAGACAATGTATTCAAGTTGTATGCTGATAAAATATCGAAGACAGGACGCAAGATCCCGATTCTGCCAAAGTCAGATATATTTCGATTAGCAAAGACGATCGGGCGTAAGAAAAGCGTAGCAGTATACATTGAATACAAATACATCAATGAAACAAACCCGCGCCATAAGGCGAATAATACAGTTGTTCCGATTGTATGTGAGTTTACAAACGAAGGTAGAGTACGTGTAAATGCTACATTTCGTTATACATTTACAGTGGATGAAGTCGAAGAAATAATTCGTGCGACAATCAACCCAGTGATAAATATCGTAAAAAGTTATATCGAACAAAGCGGTTATACAATGGGGTTGTTTACATCTCTCTATAATCGTAGCATCGATATTCTAGACATAAACTATTTCTCTCAGGTATCCATCACCAAGAACATCGAGATAAAGGAAATGATCAAATGTATTTCGAGTGTATTCAATGAAATCGAAGGAAGTTTGAAAAAGGGGATCTTGTTGCGATATAAACGTGTGAGTGATTATAACGAGATGGATAGTCAGGATGCATATATTATTGAAAAACTAAACACGCTGAACGTGGATACAGATATTATAGAAGGGCTTATGCAGAATTTTATGATGACAGAAGAGGACGCGAAGATGAAGATTGCTGGACTATTATCTACATTACAAACAACACAGAATATGCGTTACCGAGGAGGGAAAATAAGGATTCGAAATAATCCAGGGTACATAACAAAGATTACGAAGAGTCAGTTTGCAAGTAATATTACGATTGAAGTGAATAATATTAATAATATTTTGTACTTGTGTACTCTTCCAGTTTACTTGGATTCGATTATTCGTATATACCAAGACCCTACTACAACGAATGTTCCAGCTGAGAGGATTGACCTTTGTCGGAGTTCTTCACTTGTACAAGAGGATGAAGTGGGAGATGAATCTGAATCAGACGAGGAGGTTGATATTGCTGATAAAAGTGGATTATTGTCGTCGATTGTTAATACAATAACAAATACATTTTCAACACAAAATGATAAGACAATGTCGGATGAAGAGGACGAAGATGATGAAGCTGATACGAGAGGTTCTGTTATTGAAATCCAACCAGAGTTTAATAAACCGTTGCCAACTACGGCGGCATTTATTGGAGAGGAGCTTGTAATAAATGAAGAAAAGACCGAAAATGTTCCAGGTAAAAGCGTTAATATATTCGATTTATTATTCGAGGATGATGACGAGGATGATGACGAAGATGATGACGAGGATGAAGACGGTCAACCACCAACCAAAGTAGGAGATTATGAGTATTCCGGAGGAACCAAACCTCTTGCTTCAGATGAAGGAATCAATGATATTACTGGTATGCGATTATCTAATCCAAATCCATTCTTCAAGAGATTGTCTGAGAGAGATCCTACTTTATTTTTAACAAAGGATGATGGAAAACACAATGTATACTCTCGTAGTTGTCCATGGAACTTCCGTAAACAGCCGGTTATTTTAACAAAAGAAGAAAAGGATAAGATTGACCGAGAACATCCTGGATCGTATGATCAAAGTATTCAATATGGATCTGATCCGGCGAATCCATACTGGTATATTTGTCCAAGATATTGGAGTCTTAAACATAACACCAGTTTAACGGAAGATGAAGTAAAGTCTGGAAAGTATGGAGAGGTAATTGGCGATGATGATAAGGTTGCAAAACCTGGAAAGAATATTTTTGAGTTTACAGATGGAAAGTATCATCGCGATGCGGATGGCAAGTATGTAAAACATTATCCAGGGTTTCAGAAAAAGGATGCACATCCAGATGGACTCTGTGTTCCGTGTTGTTTCAGTGAATGGGATAAACGAGGACAACGTATTCGTCGTCAAGAGTGTATGACAACCAAATATGAACCTCTTGCTGCCACATCAGTATCCAGTAACACGGCACAAGTAGAAAGTGACGAAGTAATACCGGTAAAACAAGCCGAAATCGACGCACCGGTTGTAAGCGAAACAACCGAGAGAATACTCGACACAGTTTCAACCTCTCAGAAGTTAGTAGATAATATAGTGCAAATGATCAAGATAAAGGTGAATGATATTAAAGATGATCGTATTCTTGCCCCTGAAAAGTTTCCTCTCGATAATAATCGATGGGGATACCTCCCAGTTGCCCTTCAAAAGTTCCTATTTAATGACAACAAAACATGTCAAATAAGCATCAAGAATACTGCAATAAAAAAGAATGTACCATGTCTTATGCGGCGCGGGGTTGAAACAAGCAAAGGTCAATCATTCATATCTGTTATAGCCTACATGTATGCTGAACATACAGATGTGCAGAGAATAAAACCAACTTCGAATGAAGTCGAAATCGGATCAGGGGTTGTTCCATCTATTCGAGAGATGAAGAATATTATTATCAAATCTCTCGGGTTGGATTTGTTTGTTACGCTTCAAAATGGTCTTCTCACTGACACATTTTATGATGACACAATCGAGGTCGACATAAGTGGATACAAAAATACCGCCACATATAAATCCATGTTTGATAAGGAGGCATCCAAATCTAAAGCGAAAGAGACAACATTCTCTCGGATATGTAATGCATATGAGCATTTCAAACAGTACATTATGGCAGATGATATTGTAATTGATCATACATACTTGTGGGACATTGTAACAAAGCCGAACCCATTATTATTTGACAGTGGAAACAACCTCATTATACTTCATTTACCCGAAGACGACATAACGAATAATGTAGAGATTATTTGCCCTACGTTGGGATTTTCAGGAGAGATGTTTGATTCAAATAAGAAAACGACCATCATAATGAAGAAGGGGGATTATTATGAACCAATCTACGTATTTACTTCAACCGATTCAAGGATTGAAGCATCATGTCGATTCTCTCTTAAAAGTAAATATATTCTCCCGAAAGTGAAGCATGTAATTGATACTGTTCGTACTATATATTCTAGTTATTGTCGCTTACATCCGAGTATGCCACGGCAATATAAGTTTGACATGAATAAGCCAGCAAAGCAAGTGGCAAAGATGTTAAAGGATGCAGGGTTTTTTATCATGTATCAAGTGCTGAACTTTTCAGGGAAGACAATCGGATTATTCGTTGAAAAGAGCGCGGCGACATCAAGTGCCGACGTAAAACGAGAGAAGATATATGCGGGTGTTATTCCGACTGCAGTATCCGCGCCTATTATGAGTAATGATAGTGTGGCGGATACTTCTGTAACACAGAACCTTGCGACATCATCATATGAATACCCAGTTAAGTTTATGGATAACGAGAGGTTGTGGAATAATACATATAATGACGAGGTGGCATTTCTCTCGTTTGTGCATAATGAAGTGAAGAAAGTCACAAAACAAGAGATTGCATGCCTTCCTCGTGCAAAGGTGGTTGAAGACGGAATAATTGTTGGCGTTCTTACGCAAACCAACCAGTTTATTCAGGTAAATCTCTCGTCGCCCCAAATGAATGTAGACGATGAGTTGCCAACAATCACCGAGTCAAATCATATTGTATCTGAAACAGAGATTGCTTCACAGAATGAAAAGGTTGACAATGAGAGATCCGAGTATATAAAGAATATTCGTCTTGAAACCAACTTTTTCAATGTGTTTCGGAATACAGCGCGTATTCTAATTAACCGGTTCGACAATAAAGCGCTTCGTGATGAAATCGAGGAACTCATTCGTGCGCCATATATTAAATATATTCATAAGTTGGATCGCGTAGTAAGCATTCTAAGTAAACTTATGTCGAAGCATATTGGATTTACGAATTATACTCCAGAGATTCTGAATCATATTGGTCAAATAACTGGTTGCATAACGAATGATAATGCATCGTGTGATAAGAAAGAATATTGTATGAGAGAGACGAGTGGACTATGTAAACTGTTGATTCCGAAGAAGAACCTAATCAATCCATCGATTGATAATTCGATTGTTTACTTTGGTAAGTTGGCGGATGAGATAATCCGATACGAGAGAATACGTCTTTTCATATTTGAACCAATGAAATATCTCTCGTTTGGGGAAGTGAAGTACAATCTGAATGAAAGCGAAATCATTTTGCTTGAATCTCTCCTTACTCAAGAATATTTCGACAATCTGGTTCCTGCGTTGATGAATCCGTATGCGAAACAAACCACATTTGTTATGTCGCAGCCAAAAACCACGCAGCCATATGATAATCGATATAATCCGGGATATGTTAAAGCATTTGAAAAGATAAGTGGTCCATCTTCTACTACTGCAGTGGATGCAGTAAAAGGCCCCGGAAAACGCGTATTCAAACTAATTTCACCAACGGAGTTCTCTCATGTACTTGGTAAATGTAGTCCAGTTTTAACCAAAGAAGTAAGTCAAAAGTTGAAGTCATGGTTTGCGTACAAGTCGTTCGAAATTACATTCTCGGACCAGTCACCCGAATGTTCGTTCGATATTATTCTAACCATAATGCGTCTTGTTCATCCAGACGAAGCACCTGAAAAGTATACGGTCTCATATATGAAACAGGTGTTATATGAAGAATACAGTAAACTGATGGGAGACGTGACAACAAGTAAGAAGATATATAGCTTGTTAAATGCATATGGTATGAAGGAATATTCTTATAATATCAATTCAAAACAAATCACATTTGAGCAACTTTTATTTAGCGAACATTATTTCATGACGACGCTTGATATATGGATTCTTGCGACGGCGTTTAAGTTGCCGATTATTTTATTATCTGTAACCTCTCTAGTTGAAAATGGGGGGTCATCACTTGTCTTGTATACTGAACCAGTTCGAATGAATGAAAATGACCAGATTGAGAACACATATTACTTTATTAAAACCCCGGGTATAAAACAGGGAGTTGTTCCACAGTATTCTCTCATTCAGTCGAATGGTCCTGCTGCTGCTACCGCCAAATCTCCTCCTCCTCCTAGTGTCGCAATTCCATTAACGTATTTATTGCCGACTACATTATTAACGGATATTCAAAGTGTTGTACAAAATGACGATACGTTACTGTCTTATCAGACATACATTAGTAGTTTCAAGCTTTCGAATGTTAAGAAGCCAATCATCCTGAAAGTGGTTGATAAACTCTAAAAATAATAGGTTTATTTTGTTGTTTATTTTATCGTACAATAATCGATAAAATAAGTTCATGATATAATATAGGTTCAATGACTACAACTGTTACAGCCGACACTCTGAAGTTGTCTGAAACGCAGATCCAACAACTTCTTCAGCTTCAGCAACTTCAACAATTACAAGAACAACTAAACCAACCAACTGGTGCAATGAGTAGCTCAAGTAATGCCATATTATCGAAATCAACTAGTGGAAATACTGCCGAACAAACACAAAAGACCCCACGAGTTATGGAAACATCAACGATTGTTATTGAAAATAATAGCAATGATGATGCCAATCTATCCTCTCCTCAAACACTTGTAGTACAAGAGAAGTTAGTAAACCCCGATGGAGTTGCAGTAGAAATACGTTCGCCAGAGGTACATGCAGGTATAACTGATAACACTATGTTACAATCTACATCATCACATCATATGAATCCTCTTTCTACATCTACTGCTCATGCATCACCAACCAATACCTCTGAAACAAAGAAGCCAAGAGACAGCAAGAAAAAGAAGAAGAAGGCACCCGTTGATCTTTTAGCAGATGATTTCGATGAGTTGTCTCATATTGACTACGATGAAGATGATGAAGAGATTGTAGAAATAAAACGCATGATTTTCGTCTTTGTAAAGGATGTTGTATTTAATATGATATTTACAATTCCAGCTCTTCGCGTTCGATTGGAGACAATCCTTAGTGATCCGGATTATGCAATAAAAGAAATCAGTCGTGTATTTGATGGGTTTAAAGACCGTATTACTCGAAATGAATTGGTAAGTCTTAAGAAATATGTGTGCCGTGAAAATACGCGTGATTCACTAACCGGTATTCTTGATGTTGCATTTAAGAATATTATGGCGGATGGAAAAATTGACATCACGGATGCACCCCATTTTATTACTCTTATTCATAACGTGGTCGGGTTATTTAACCGCGATAATTCATCCAATAATGCTGACATTACAATTACTGGAGAGAAAATGCAGCTGCTTATTCACTTTATACTGAAGTGTATTTTTGTACTTACGATGGATGGTCCCGAAGAAGCGATGGCAATTAGTTTACTTGATGGAAGTTTTAAACTCTTGGCGATCACTGTTTCACCTGTGTTTAAAAAGGGATGTTGGTGTTGCTTCGGCTCAAAAAAAACAGCGAATTAGTTGTATACATCATAAAAAATATGTTATAATAGTAACATATTTTACATAATTACATATTTATATATTTACATATTTATATACGACCGATGGTGCATAAGCGAACGCGTGTTAGAGTAACACGTTATAAGCGTCGGGCTTCTGAAAAAAAGACGACGCGACGACGACGAAAACAACAACGAGGTGGATGAGGTGACTCGCCCCCTGTATTCTCGGTAAATACTGAACCTCAGAAACAGGGGGGAACATCTTCATCTTCTTATAAAAATATATTCTCGTCCATGTTATCATAATCGTCCTTTGCATGTGCAAAAAAAACACGTAATGACGATACATCATAAATCATTCTGACTGATGTATACTGACACTTCACATTGTGTTTTTTTTGACTATGATAATTACTTATATACTCACCTCACACTTAAAACCCTACATCATAATCATCATGCACCATACCAAGCTTCATTCTTGGAATACCTTCAATCTGAGACTGAATAGCCAAACTCGATATACTGCACTTATCATTTCCACTCATATTCTCTGTAGACGCAAATGCATTTTCAATATCATCATTTGCATCTGTATAGTTATAATCAACGCTATCCTGTTTCATAAGTTCTTCCATATTTGCCAATACCTGGAATATACCTGTTCCATAGTATCCTTCTTGGCCACACATAATATTTGCTGAAACACCGCGCATAGGATCAAGTTCACCGTGACGCGCCGCCTTCAGAAACATCTCAGGTGTCTCCTCAAATGATGCCTTTGCAATCGGTCCAGTGTCGTCATTGTTAATACCATGTCGAAATATAGAGATCATACTAGAGTTTACGGTCATGCGATCACATAACAATGCCAAGTGATGATAGTTGATGTAAGTACTATCAAACTCAAGCAGCTCAGTGAGTTCATTAAAGATAGTATGTCGCGCAGCTTCAATTCCGAATACATTATACATTTCTTGAATATCGTTGCTGTATGTGCGACGAGAATCAATATAGTCTAATGCAAGTACATCCATCATGTTGGTTCCAGTTGTATCAAGTACCCATGTCTCTTTTCTAGTATACTGACCTTCATTCTTACGAAGTGTGTCCGTTATCTTTCGAATCGTCGCCTTTCGAATACCTTCAACCCCGCGCAAAACGAGATTCTTCAACATCTGATCCTGGAAGTTCTTCAACATGTAGATCTGGTCAGATTGGTCGAGTGGATTCGCGACATTCTTTTTCTTGTTTCCACCGGCATTATCGAGTCTTAACCGAAATACCAGGTTGTCTGAATTATAGTCTGAATAAGCACATGAAACATCGTTGCCATAACTGTTCTTGATTGCGAAATGGATATCATCCATCGTTATTTTCTTGTCAAGCATTGCCTCTGCATCCATCTTCATTCTTACAATCCATTTTGATTTACTAGAAGATGAAGATGAATCCACTGCAGCGCCAGATGAAGACTCGCGGACACATTCGTCAATAAGTTTCTCAAACTCGTTATATTGGGTCATCATGTCCTTGTCATCCTGAATAAGAGTATTCATGTCATCCGGGTCGAAACAGATTTCAATCGATTCAATAATCTCGGATAACTTTGTATGTTCAATATGAGGAATAAACTCTTGTACCTTCTCTGGATTACTCTCATCATCTTCCTTCAAATAAATGGTAATCGACGGATTCTTAGGATTCTCTGAAAGTGACAGGATTTCTTCGATTCTTACAACACCACGAGTAACATTAGACTTACTTGCTACACCTGCTTGATGAAATGTGTTCAACGTAAGTTGTGTAGTTGGTTCACCAATACTCTGCGCCGAAATCATACCGACCATTTCTCCGGGAGCGACAATCGACTTCTTGTATGTAAGTATGATCATCGACACTAGAACCGACAATGCATTACGGTTAAACCTCTTCACCATAAGAAGTTCTTTTGGCGATAAGTAATAGTAATACATGACTTCGAATAATTCAGTCGGAGGTGCAAAGGTAATCATCTTTAATTGCGAAAATGCTTCTTCAATAACATGAAATGCCTCTAGTGGGGTGATATCAACCATCGAGTTTTGATTGATTTGTTGTTGGCCTTGTACATTATTGATGATATGCGAGAATGCAACCGGCATGTGAACCTTCTTATTATTATTATCGCGATAACCATATACATGACGAATAATATCGTCTCTCTTTCGTATTATCATTTCAATATATTGCTTTGTTTTTATCGCAAGGTCTGCCTTCTGTTTCTTCATCCGATTGATTGCATCTTTTGTATAGGATGTCACGAATGAACTATTCGACTCCTTCGTTACATCTTCCGGCATATGGTAATGCGCATATATTTCATCAAGACTCATACCAATAATAGGTAGTATTTGCGTCTCTACTTTGACTGGATCAATTCCATCATCTCCATATGAGAATTGCACAATTCGTCCTTTGTTATTTCTCACAGTCATATCATATTCTACTTTGAGATCTTCAAGACCCTTGATTAACTTACGTTGTAAATATCCTGTCTGACTTGTTTTTACAGCAGTATCAATCAAACCCATACGACCACCCATAGCGTGGAAATACAGTTCTTCCGGAGATAACCCAGAGATAAATGAACTTTCAACGAAGCCACGAGCAAGTGGACCATCATCGAACTTCGTGAAATGTGGCAGGGTGCGACTTTCGAAACCATATGCAACACGCTTTCCGTCAATCGACTGTTGTCCAAGACAGCAAATCATTTGTGCAATGTTAAGTTCACTACCTTTAGAACCGGAGTTGACTAGACCAACAAACCGGTTATTTTTGTTGAGGCTTTTAATGCCAATTTTTCCTGCGTCCGATGTAGCAGAGTTAAGAATGTTTTCGACGCGTGCCTCAAACTCTACGTCATTCTTTTTTCCTGTTTTATTTTCGAATATCCCCAAGTGAAGTTGGTCAATAAGACTACTGATGTCCTTCTTCTTCTTAGTGATAACCTCGCTGATCTGTGTATTGGTTGCCTGGTTCGATATAAGATCGCTGATACCAACACTGTATGCAGATGTTTTCATATACTCGGTAATAATATTCTGAAGATTATCGATAAACTCGGCTGCAGCCATATTTCCAAAGTCGTTGCAAACACGTTGAATAAGGCCATTACTTCCGCCACCAATGAGACCCTTGTCGAGTTGACCGCGCAACATTTTCCCTCCACGAATCTCCAAGACATTGTCATTCTTATCTCCAGTATCTTTTGGTTTGTACTTAAGAGTAAGAGGCGGCAATATTTGAGACAGAATCTCGAAGTTTGTGATATCCTCGCCTGTTTTAAACAATGCCTCATTTACACGAGGGAATGCCGACAAGAGATTCATTGCGGCTCTTGGTGAGAAAGTAACATTATTTCTGGTAAATAGGTATGAACCAATAAGTGAATCCTGAAAGATGCCAATAATTGAATTGTTGTTTGCAGGACTAACTAATTGGAACGGAACTGCCGCCAAGTTTTTCAGTTCTATTTCGGATTCATCATCCTGTGGCATATGCATATTCATTTCATCTCCATCGAAGTCAGCATTATATGGTTTTGTGCATCCAACATTCATACGAAATGTATCGCCTTGGAACATGACCCGAACAATATGACACATCATACTCATTCGGTGTAATGTAGGTTGTCTGTTAAACAGAATTGCATCACCGTCCATCATATGTCGATGAACAATATCTCCGTTCTCGAGAGTAACATTGGATCTATCTGCGTATCGAAGACTGATGCTTGATCCATTCTTCTTTTCTAGTATGTTTGCCCCAGGGTATTCATCTGGACCGGAACGTACCAATGTAAGTAGGAACTTTTTATTGCGGTCATTCACAACAACTGGTTTTGTAATGTTTTTTGCGATCTTAAGAGGTACACCCAATTCACGAATTGAGAGATTTGGATCAGGGGTAATCACTGACCGCGCAGAAAAGTCGACGCGTTTACCCATGAGATTTCCGCGAACACGTCCACCTTTTCCATTGAGGCGGTCTTGTATCGACTTGAAAGGTCGACCAGAACGCTGTGCAACTGGGGGACAACCCGGAATATTATTATTCACTTGTGTCGCAACATAGTATTGCAACATCATATGCCAGTCATCGATAATCTTACCCGACGATCCTTCACGAATCTTCTCCTGTAAAGTGTTATTTGCTTTAATTATGTTGACAAGAATATGAGTGATATCATCCTCGCTACGTTGCGACCCTTCCATTTTCACGGATGGACGTACTGCCGGCGGAGGAACCGCGAGAACCTGACACACCATCCACTCTGGGCGAGAGAATACAGGACTAAATCCCATAAACGCGACATCTTCATCCGAAATGCGGCGAAATATCTTTATCACTATTTCTGGTGTGACTTTCATAATAAGGTTGTCATCTGAGGCACCACTTGTCACATCACCGCCACCACTTTCAGCTACACCTCCATCAGTAATTCCTTCTACAGTTTCCCATTCAGCATAAATCTTCGCGAAATTATCCTTTGATGCAATCTTCCGAGGCTGCAAACATCCGCATCCATCCTCGGTATCTTCTCCACACCTCTTTATCTTGCTTGCGTACTTGAATACCTGACCCCATCTCTCATCAGGGGATAACTTGAGTAGTTGTTTATGTGTCTCTTTGCTGATAAGAAGCTTGCTACACTTGAAACACACACATCGCAATATCTTCTTTACGGTGGTTAGGTACTGTATATAAAACACGGGTCTGGCCAGTTTGATATGACCAAAATAACCCGGGCATTGAATATAATCTAAACCGTCAGTTGGACATATCATTCCTGGGTCGAGAGGTCCCAACCTAGGATCGAATAGTCCACCAATTACCGGTTTATTATTTGCATATGTATCACGACTTGTAACTTCTGCAACTGACCCCTTGAGAATCTCCTCTGGTGACATAATCCCAAATTGTATTCCGATTACCTTTGAAACATTATTTTTCGGTATAGATGATGCATTTGATCCGGTAAGAATTGACATTACTTCGTGACTATCTAAAGGTCTTCTTATAATACCGCAATAATATTTAGATTCTTTTCAATTTTTTCATTATACATTTCCAAATAACATATGGGAAAATGTATCATGTAATATGTATCATGTATTATGTATTATGTATCATGTATCAAAGATAACCTGTAATTACTCTGCAGTAAATACCATATCTCTTGATCGGTCCATATAAATAGTCATTGTCCCCGTCTTATTCTCCGGTGAAAAAATAGAACCAACATTTTCTTTATATTGGGTACTGTTAATAAGATGTTCGAGAGCGCTCTTCATTTCAACCACGTTATGAATGCTTCGTGTGGATACACCTTGTCCTGGCATTATTTCGGGGGTTCCATATCGGGTATCATATATCACTGTTTTTAGAAGGTGGTTCAACTCGCTTGTGAGAGGCGGGGATGAACTATTTGGGATAATATAATCCGATAAGGTCCTTGCAAGACGTAAATCATGACTTATATTTCGAATATTGGATGCGATATAATAATCACGTTTGCTAATCTTTGGTTTGAACCATCCATATCCAGCACTATAGCCACAATCTGTAGGACAGAGGCGACACATGTTATCATAAAAATGTTGCGACTCTTGTGTAAAACATCTACCATAGTCGATAACTTTCGCTATATACCGTGTATTAAACTCAACTGTTGTATCTGGAGTATTGCCGATATAGCGCATAGTAACGTATCCGTTATTCGGAATTGTGTATAAAAGTACATTTTCATCATGGAGGTCATAATGTGTAAACTCATTCGCAATGACGCCAAGTACACCATATACTTGATATAATATTCCGATACACTCAATCATTGTGTGCGGCATCATTCGTTCTTTGCGGAGCCATTTTCCAACCGAAACGGGACGGTCAAGGTATTCAACCAATATTGTATATAGTTCAGCGTGGTCACATGAATCGCTAAGTAATGCATCGCTGAGTTTCACTGGTGAGAATATATCACTCATATTACC
>JACCEE010927176.1_pt1 | contig 36584 bp, 28 predicted proteins | sample 7449931 | NCBI WGS metagenome assembly JACCEE01 (sample SAMN15323457, study PRJNA562643) | freshwater metagenome | isolation source: river surface water | place: USA:Blue River Watershed | collected 2017-08-19 | reverse complement strand
CTGATTTAAATCCTATTGAGCATAAATGGGCGCAAGCTAAGGCTCTTCGTAAACAGCAGAATTGTTCTATTGATGAGCTCTTCTTACTCTACTCCATTTAGTCTTTTTATGGTACGGATACTATAACCCAAATTCGGCGAGAGACTCAAGCTAAAGCAAAGACCTACTAGGTTTTTTAAACCTAGTAGGTCTTGTGGGCATGTACTCAAAAGTCTGCCAATTCTTAATGCTTGCTCACATAACTCGTACAAATTACTCATCTTTTATTTTAAAACAAGCTGTATTATTTATTTTCATTCTTCATGACTTTTTTTCGCCGTTTTCTCATTAGTTTATTGTTTCTCTTTATTTTCTGTCTGGGTGCATTAAAAGCTTTTGTTGATATTCAATTGCAACAGGAATTTAATCGTTTTGCCCATAATCTTAAACAGCAAAATAATATTCAAATTAGTACCAATGCTATCAACTTACAGTTAGATGGCACATTGCAACTGGATAAAATCCATACAAATTTTGCAAATATTCCTACCCCTTTAAAAATTGAAACTTTTAAATTAGGCAATGTGTATCGCTTTGGTTCTGCACAACAATTGCCCGCAGAAGCGCATCTAATCGCCCAAGATATTTCTTGGCAACTGCCTAATACGTCTAATACAAATTCACCTTCTGTACTAAGTTTATTAGGCTATGGTTCTTATCAGCTAAGTGAACGTGAATTAAATGCTTTAGGCTTTGATTTATTACGCGGCGATTTGCAAATAACCTTAAAAAATCAAGCGGATAATTTGATGCTCTATGCAACCTTAAAAACAACGCAATTAGGCAATTTAGAAATACAGCTAAAACTGCTGAATGTTCCACCACTCAATACTTGGAAACCTGAAGCAGCTACAGAGTTAGCAAATAAAATTCAAGTGGCTGAATTTAATTTAAAATATCAACAAACAGAGACTTTTAGCCGCCTATTAAATTTTATTGCCCAACGTACCGGGGCGGATAAACAGCAATTGCGTCAAAATTTATTAACTCAACTTAATAATGATTTAAACCGTCTGCACGTTCCTTTGAGCAATGAGCTAATCATTCAACTCACACGCCTCTTTAATCAAGCGGGTAGTATCACATTCAATTTTAAGCCTACAACTCCAATTAATTTAAATCGCTTATTTAGCACTCCTTTAAATGCGAATGACTTAAAAATTACAGAATAATCCTGACAGTTTTTATAGAATAGATTTGAAGTCTAAGATAACGCGAATTTGGCGATAGATTTAAACTAAAACAAAGACCTACTAGGTCTTCGAGACTTAGTAGGTCTATTGGCATGAATTTAAAGGACTATTAATCTTAACAACCCGTTGAATTTAAAATTTTTATTCGCCGAATTCGCGTTAACTTAAGATGTAAGCTGTACAGATTTCCCGCGTTCAATACTCTCTTCTAGCGTTTTGCAAAATAAGACAAGCTCATTTTCAATTACACCGGCGGTATTCAGTTGTTTAACTAAACGTGGCGACAAAGTGCTTAGAATTACCGTCACTTTATCGCGGGTTAAGTTCTTCATTAGACCTTGCAATGCAATAATGCCTGTCATATCCATCATGGGAACATCTGTCATGTCAATGACAATGACCCGCACTTTACGGTTAACTTGATGAAAAATTTTAATCGCTTTTTCCGCCGCACCAAAAAATAAAGGGCCGTTAATTTCATAAACCGCAATGTGTTCTGGTAATTGCTTTAATACTTCGTGTTCATGATGGCTGACCATTTCAGCTTCTGTTAAGTCTGCCATCCGCCGAATGAATAATAAAGCGGCTAAGGCTAAACCAATCCCGACAGAAATAACCATATCAAACAATACGGTAAGTGTGAAACAAACTAATAAAACGGTTTTGTCGTCGCGCGGCGCAGTTTTGAGTGTTTTAACGACGTTTGGCAGTTCGCTCATGTTCCATGCAACCATGAAAAGGAGTGCCGCTAAAGAGGACATGGGAACGTATGCCATCAAGCCTGCTAATGCTAAAACTGCAATTAAAACAACAATAGAGTGTACAATCGCTGAAATAGGAGAACGTCCGCCTGAGCGGATATTCGCCGCTGTGCGAGCAATCGCGGCAGTGGCAGGAATGCCAGCAAAGAAGGGGGTAATCATGTTTCCTAGCCCTTGGCTCATTAATTCTGAGTTGGGGTTGTGGCGTGTGCCTGCTAAACCGTCTGCAACCACGGCGCAAAGTAGGGATTCAATCGCGCCAAGCATGGCGATGGCAAAAGCAGGACCTACAAGTTGTTTGATTAAATCCCATGAAAGTGTCATGGCGTGCCCATCGGCATTGGGTAATGTCCATGGTAGTACAAAAAGCGGGGGTAAGGGTGGGATACCTTGTCCAGTAATGTTTCCAATGCTGTAATTAAAGCGAGAACCAATTGTCGTGACATGAAAATCGCTAAAAATGAAGGCGCAGAGCACAGCGGTGATTGAGCCAACAATTAATCCCATTAAGTAACTTGGAATTGAGGTGCGTAGGCGATGCCATAAAATTAAAGTCGCCATTGTAACGCAGCCAATGAATAAGTCACTGAGACGCAGGGTTGGCATGGCAATCATGAGCGTATATAAATTTTCTAGGTAGTGCCCATTGAGTTTGTCTATTTGTAAACCAAAAAAATCTTTGATTTGAATCGTGGCAATCACAACGCCAATTCCAGCCGTAAAGCCAGTCACTACGGGATAGGGAATATATTCAATCAGTTTTCCCATGCGCGCCAAGCCCATGGTAAATAGCATAAATCCCGCCATGACTGAGGCAATCGCTAAGCCACCTAAGCCAAATTGTTGCACAATGGGGAGTAGAATGACGACAAAGGCGGCGGTAGGGCCTGAGATATTAACGCGGGAGCCGCCCGTTAAGGCAATGACTAAACCCGCGATAATGGCGGTATAGAGTCCATGTTGGGGCGGTACACCTGTTGCAATGGCTAAAGCCATAGACAAGGGAATGGCAATAATACCGACGGTAATGCCTGCAAAAATATCTTTATAAAACAGTTTTGAAGAGTATCCTTCTTTAAAAGTTTCAATTAAAGCAGAGGCAAGCGTCGGCGCGTGTTCATCGCGTGAAGCTAAAATAGAAGATTTGCTGGACATAGGTTTTGAATAAATAGAGAATAAAAACAATTGACTCTCAACCATGACACGGGCTTGAGGCGGGCGCAGGGGAGGAATAATTTATTTGGTAAGTACCAAATGAAGACAAAATTGTAACATTAAATCATGGATTTTAAGTAATGACTGTCATAGATTACAAGGATTTAAAAACTAACTGGCGTTGAAAACACTAATAATTAGCAGATAGAATCCTTCATCGTTTGGTAACAATGTTTTTGAAATTATTGTTTTTCAACAGAGAATAATTAGGTATAGGTAGATGATTATGAAACATAAATTAGTGCGTATGAGTATTATTGCGGCTATGATGGTATCCAGTATGACGGCTTGCGTAACCAATCAACAAATGGGGTCTGTGTTAGGCGGTGTAGCTGGGGGTGCAGCAGCATCTAGCATTGGCAAGGGCACTGGAAAAACAGTTGCCATTATTGCGGGTACGGTGTTAGGTGCGGCAATTGGGGGGGCAATTGGTTCAAATATGGATGCAAATGACCAACGACAAGCTCAAGATACGTTTGAAACTTATCCTGATAATCGTTCTTCTACATGGCGCAATCCGAATACAAACCGTGAGTATGAAGTAACGCCGCAACGGACATATTACGAAAATTCTTTACCTTGTCGCGAATATACGATGACCGCTTATATTGATGGTCGTCCAGAAACGGTGCGTGGTACGGCTTGTCGTCAATCAGATGGTACATGGAAAACGACAAATTAATGGTGAGTTGTTGTTTTTAAGTTTTTTATAAGCTGCTAGTTTTTAAAAATTAGCAGCCATTTCTCTATTTCATCATTTCTTAATTTTTTCTTTATTAAAATTTTGCATACTCTCTAAATTTTTGCACTCTTTTAATTCCTTCCTTTTCACTTTGGATTATTTTACTCATGCGTTTCCTAACTCATACAGTGTTCACTGTATCCTTGTTTGCTGTTTCTTTAAATGTGATAGCGAATGAGGTAGAGCCGATAACAAATTCTACTACCTTAATTTCTAGTACCTTTGAGCAAGCTGCACAAACTGATACGGATAAAGCAAATAAAGAGAAAATATCGGAAAATCAAGCAGTCGCAATGCCTTCTTTAAAGGAAGAAAGCGCGTCTATTTTTGATAGTAAAAAGCGAGATTTTAGAACTAAAATGTTAATTGGAGGCTATACTGCTGCCGTTGCGTTGTATGGTTTTTCTTCTTGGTGGACAAAAGATGTTGAGCGTCATGTTATGTTAGACGATGGGACTATCGTGACGGAAACTTTTAAAAATCGAACATCAAACTTTTTTGTGAGAAATGAAGGGTGGTTTGATGAAGATTCCCCAAACGGTGGCGCGGATAAATTAGGACATGCGTTTTCTAGTTATTTAAGTACACGATTAATGACTCGTTCTTTTGAATGGGCGGGACATAACCGTGAAACTGCAACAGAATTAGCGGCAATTACTGCTGCGTCAGTCATGGTTGGGGTTGAAATTTTTGACGGTTTTACCCGTGAATATGGGTTTAGTAAAGAAGATTTAATCATGAATTTGGCGGGTGTAGGAACGGGGATTTTAATGGAAAAATATCCGCAACTAGATGATGTGATTGATATTCGCTTCCATTATTGGCGGTCTGATAATGCTAAAGAAGTGGGAGAAACAGACCCTATTTCTGATTATTCTGGACAAACCTATTTAGTGGCAATTAAAGGCAGTGGAATTCCTGCGTTAAAAAATAATTGGTTTACGCGCTATTTAGAATTGGCTGTTGGTTATGGTTCGCGGGGGTATCAGCCTACCCGTGGACAGTTTGCCGAACCTTTTCCCAAAGAACGGAATTTATACGTTGGTTTATCGTTAAATTTATCGCAAGTGTTAAACGATACTTGGTTTAAAGACAATACTGAGAAAACTTTGACGCAAGATATTATGGAAAATACTTTAGAGTATCTCCAATTACCTGGAACGGTCGCATTTTATAAGATTCATTTATAATGAGCGTATTGCTAGATTTTATGGATACCCATTATTTTTAGTCAGGCAAAAACGGGGGTGGAGAAATACACTCCCGTTATTGTGTTGGTTTTAGTGTAATGATTTACTTTATTTACTTTTCCATAAAGCATTTAAAATGTCTTGCAAATGTTGAAAAGTGGCTTCAGCCGTATGCACAATTTGCTCTTCTATTTGTTCATCATGAATCAATTGATTCATTCGTTGTTTAAACATTTTCCATTGCGGTACGACTAACTCACTAGCAGCACGATAATAATTAATACCATTATTTTGCAAGTTATAAGTAACTTGAATATGAGGCAGTGCATTGCGTACATCTAGTAACATCATTTCTAAAGCGTATAATACACCTAAGATTTGACTAGGAGATTGTTGACACTGTTCAACAAAATGAACGAATTGCTGGGTAGCGCGTTGTACCACGGCAGCAGGAATATCTAATGAAAACTCTGCTAAATCTGCTTCTAATAAGTGAGCGCGGCTCATTTCTGAACGCCAAATACTTCTTAGCAAAGGATGTTCACTGGTTTCACAATAATGTTCTACCAAATGATAAACTGGTAAATACGCTTCCAATTGTCCAATATATAAATTAAGAGGTAATTGACGGCTCATTAATGCGCGATTAAAAGGTAAATTTTTGACTTTATCGCGTGAAACTTGAGTTGACTCATTGAGTCGTGTCATGATTTCTTTATCGAGTACACTCTTGGCGTTCATCTCGCAAGCTCCTTAAAAGCATCATACTGTTTTAAGCAGTGTTACAAATGTGTTAATCTAAGTGTGGTTGTCCTTTGTTAGCCGTGCAAGAAATTTTCCGCAAATTTACTTCAAAATTTTAAGCTATGTTAATTATTAATGAGTTGCTTTCTTCTTCTGCTGAGACTTCCGTTGTGCTCGGACTTACATTTGAAGCGCGTCAGAAAAATCGTTTACGTACTACCTTATCTGACGGCACAGATATTTTATTAACATTGCCTACTGGAACGCTTTTACGAAATGGGGATATTTTAAAAGCTATAGATGGAACTATAGTTTTAATTCAAGCCGCTTCAGAGCACGTTACAACAGTGTATATTCAAGACTCTGTTTTATTGGCGCGTGCTTGTTACCATCTCGGTTTACAACATATTATTGTACAAATTGGTACAAATTGGTTGCGTTATCAAAATCATGAATTAGGAGATAAAATCATACAGCGTCTAGGTTTAACCTTATTGCATGAAGATGCACCCTTCGAGCCAGATATTCTCTCCTAATCATTAATTTTTTCAATTCTCTATAAATTTAGTAGTTTTTTGTACCTTAGCCACTAAACAATCTATAAATTGTCCAGCAATATCAATATTATAAAAATTTGTTAATTCTCTAATCCCCGTTGGGCTAGTCACATTGATTTCGGTAAGATAATCACCAATTACATCTAACCCGACAAAGAATAAACCTTTAGCACGCAAAGTCTCGCCAACTTGTTGACATATCCAACGGTCACGTTCACTTAATTCGACACCTACACCTTTGCCGCCCACAGCTAAATTACCACGAAAATCATCACCCTGTGGCACACGCGCCAAGGCATAGGGAATAGGCTGTCCATCAATCAATAAAATGCGTTTATCACCCGCTTTAATTTCAGGAATAAAGCGTTGCACCATGACATAGCGTTGTTGCTGCTGAGTGACAGTTTCCAAAATGACTGCGGTATTTTCATCCGCCATTGTCAATTTAAAAATGGAACTTCCCCCCATCGTATCTAGGGGTTTAACAATAATAGTTTGATGTTCCTGTAAAAAAGCGCGGATTTGCGTTATCTGACGTGTAACCAAAGTCGGCACACAACATTGTGGAAACCATGCGGTAAACATTTTTTCGTTAGCATCGCGCAAACTTTGTGGGCGATTCACCACGAGCACACCTTCTGCTTCTGCGCGTTCTAGTAAATAAGTGGAAACGATATATTCAATATCAAAGGGCGGGTCTTTACGCATCAGAACAACATCTAATTCAGCTAAGGGACGTTCTTGTATTTGTCCCAAATTGAACCAATGCTGTTTATCGTCATAGACTTGCAATTCTGACATGTTCGCGAAAACGCGCCCATCTCGCATAAATAAATCATTTAAAGTGATATGCCACAACCGACAACCCCGCTGTTGTGCTGCTAATAACATAGCAAAAGTGCTGTCTTTATAAGGTTTAATGGTATGGATAGCATCCATGACTACGCCAAGTTCAAACATAACACGCCTTTAATTAAGTAAGAGAAAAGTAAAGGGTAATCCTAAACACATAAGGATTTATTATAGTGATTGATAAAAAAGAGAATTGCCCCGATGTGGTTAGCCAACGATTCAGAAAAAGAAAGAGTTTTGCGGACTAAACGACTGACCCGCTGTCTAAGCGTGCGGTATTTATGGTTTTATTTTCCAAAATGGTTTTTGTCTTTTTTTACAATGTGTTGGCTTTGGCAATTAGGACATTCTAACATCTCATCTTCTCTCTCTATTCTTTAATTCATATCTCTATTTATTATAACTTCCTTACCTATTTGGCACTACCATAAAGAAACCTGCTAGGTTTTAAAAACCTAGCAGGTTTTTGTTTTGCTTTGAATATCTTGCAGAACTTGGATTAGTACGTTGACTATCGTTTTTTAAGCCCTAACATAATACAAATAATAGATTTAAAGCGTTTATTTGCCGAATTTGCGTTAAGACTATTCTTGAATTACTCAGGTATCAAACTTCCGCCGCCACTGAGTGCATAAGTTGCACCTGCTAACCAACTATTTGCAGACTCACTATTTTTATAGTACACATTATGTCCATTACTGATAATATTACTAAAAGCAGTGCTTTGTGTACTATTACTTAAACCACTTAAATGAGAATCCGCAGTTACATTCCATTGACTACTTGCATCTAAAGTTAATGTAGCTGCTTCCGCAGTTGCTGCATTATTAATAGCCCCTGTTAAAACACTGCCATTGCTCAATGTTAAAGCTACACTACTAATTGAATCGGCAAGAATATTTCCCTCTAAAGTCTGAGCATTTGCTAATAGCGTAACTACACCACCATTAGACCCTGTTGTACCCCAAGAATCAGCACTGGCTTTTAATAAGGTTGCTGAACTATTTTTTATTTCTAAACCATTGAGCTGAATGGTTGTTTTAACATTAGTCACATAAATAGCGGGACCAGTACTCGAAGTCCAAGTATAACTTCCACCATTCACAACAAATGAACTAGCACCTTCTATCGCATCTCCTGAAGTGCTTTGATAAATTAACATGCCACGATCGCGAGTCCCTTTTGCGGCTGACATTTTACAACGGGTCACAACAGCCGAATTTCCGCCTTCAATAACCACTGCTTCACCATTAGTTGAAGTAATTTCTGCCCCTGCCACAGTAATTACTCCAGTGGAATAAATACCGGCAGAATCAATCCCTGCTGCTGTAAATTTTCCACCGCTTACTGCGATAGTACCGCCACCACGGTCAGTTGCAATCACAGAACCGTTATTTCCTGTAGTACTTGCAGTCACATTAGTCACTGCCATCGCCCCCCCCAAAGTTGCATCAACCCCATGTCCTCCATTACCTGTCGCTACAATGGTAACGTCTTTTAATGACATGGTTGAACCAGTTCCTGTCACAAACGCACCATTTGCCCCTGTACCTGAAGTAGTGATATTGCCACCTTCAACAGTTAAATTACTGCCATTAATAGCAAGTAATGCAGCATTTAAACCATAAAAGCTACTATTATCTAGTGATGAACTATTACCTGTTGTATTTACAACAAGATTAGTCAAGGTTAAAACCGCATCGTTATTAGTACATACAGCACTGGTATCTATTTCACTAGCCGTTATTGTTTGTGCTACTAATATTTCTGTACCTGTTTCTAATTTATATGTTGCTGTACAACTAGTCACTTCTGTGGAACTACTGCCCGAAGCACCTGACGACGCACTACTAGAAGAGTTTGTGCTATTTGTTGTTTCTGCTGTACCAGTACTTATAGTGCTGGGCGGTGTTCCTGTAGGAGCACTGGGAGGCGTTCCTGTAGCAGAGGTATTTGTACCTGTGCTATCAGTTGGTAGTGCAGGAGGAGTGCTACTATCACTTGGAGGTGTGCTTCCACCACTAGGTGTACCACTAGAACTATTACTACTATAACTGAAAGAACTGACTAACGCGCTTAATGTGCCAACATCAACTAAATCATTTACACCATTGCTTTCTAAAATAAAAACATGGGGCGTTGTCGTTTTATTCACTCCTGCATAAAATGAATTACCTGAGGCAAGGGCATAAGAACCACGATAATAATAATCAACATTATTTGTTTGCAGGGTTTGAGATTCTAAATTACCAGTAAATAACGCAGGATAAGTTGCCTCTGCCCAATTAAATAATAAATCCGCATTCGTTGTAAAAGTATCGGCATAAACAGAGAAAGGCAATAATAAACTGATTGCAATACTATGATAAAGAATTTTACTTTTCATGATGAGACTCACATTATAGAAATGTTTAGTGAAGTAAAAGAATATGAAAAGAATAATTTACAAATATGAGATTTCTTTGAAGAAAAATTGAAGATATTATGAAGATTTTAAGTAGCTGAGGAAAAAAGAGCATTAACGTTGTTGATGTATTCAGAATTTAATTCACCCCGAAACGGTATAAATCTGTAATTAACGTCACCTTGGCAAGTAAAACATTTAAAAATAATAGGTTGTTAGGATAGATAGTCTTTTGAATTCATACCGACAGACCTACTAGGTCTTGGTTTTTGTTTGAATATTTGATAGGAATTACGCAATTTAAATTAATTAAATAAGAATGCAATCGCTTTAGCTATTGCAAGTGTTGCTGAGAACTCAATAACCCAAGTTAGGCGAGAGATTCAAATTAAAACGAATACCTGTTAGGTTTTAAAAACCTAGCGGTTTTTTTACATCAAAAATACTTTTTAAAAAACTGTACAATCCCTATTTCTCTGCTATGCTTAAAAAAGTTTTGATTTGTAAGTGAGTAATTTTATTTATTTTATGGCAAAAAACCTCTCTTTACGTTTGCATTCCTTACGCGTTAGCTTTATTGCGAGTCATTTGGTTTTAATGAATCCTTGCTTCGCCGATACGCCTCCCCCAAAAATTGATAACCTTTCTATTATTGGCACGACTGAAGATACCGCAGTTATTACAATAAACGATAAAACTTACTATTTACGCGAAAATGAACAAACGCCCGAAGGCTTTAAACTGACTAAAATTGAAGAGACCCAACTAGAATTAGAATTTGAACAACACCGTTCTACTTATCCGTTTGGTTTTAGCAGTCGCTTAAATGCCCCCGCTACCGTTCCTGTCGCCGCCCCACCTGTTCAAAAACAAGAAATTAGTATTGTACCCGATGCACAAGGCAGCTATTTTGTGCGGGGATATATTGGCAATAATTCTGTGCGTTTTTTAGTCGATACGGGCGCAACTTCGGTCGCTATGAACTCACAACATGCTGCCCAATTAGGTATTAATTACCGCCAACAAGGCACAAAACGCCTCGTATCAACAGCAAGCGATGTAGTTACTGCTTATAGTGTTACAATTCCACAATTACGGGTGGGAGAAATTCCGATTTATGCAGTGAATGCTTTTGTAATTGAAGGAAAACAACCAGATACAATCTTGCTGGGTATGAATGTATTAAGACAATTGGAAATGGAACATCAAGGCAGTTTATTAGTTTTAAAACAACGCTAAATAAGATATTTTCTTAGATTTTTTGTAAAAAATCAGAAATGGCTTATAAAGCGTAATATGCTTTAGTCTTTATTTAAAAAATCTTTTAATTAAATGTTTTTAATCAATTTTATTTTGCAATGCAGCACAACAAAAACTTGCTGAAAAATTATAAATAGTTTATCCTGAATAAAAATAGGTGATTTAAATCAAAAAAATACTATTAAAAATCTAATTTTTTAAAATTAAGCTTTTATATTTTAAAAAACGTTTTTTTTATGAATTTAATCTAACTATTAAAGTAATACTTGTAACAAATATTGCTTTTAACACGTTTAGTCGATATAGATTTTTTTGCCTTACTGGTGAAAGCGATTAAACACCTGAAAAATTAACAGGGATGCAATGTAATTTTTAACCCTGTGCACAGAATAGAAATATTTATAACTTAATTGTTTATAAATGTTTTATCACGAGCGAGCTTTCGCTCAAACTATGCCAACTTATGTAAATGAGTTTGACGTAATCTATTTAAATATTTAGATAAATGATTCAACAGTAAGGTTAGTTTTATGCAAAAAGGTAGCGTTAAGTGGTTCAACGAAGCTCGTGGTTATGGTTTTATCGCCCCCACTGATGGTAGCAAGGATGTATTTGTCCACTACTCTGTCATTCAAAAGGATGGTTTTAAAACTTTGAAAGAAGGTCAATTCGTTAATTTTGAAACTAAACCAGGTCCAAAAGGGCCACAAGCAACAGTGTGTGTTCCACAAACGCACTAAGATGTTAAGAACTGTTGTTTAAGTTGTTAAAATTTTGATGGTTATAAACTCAATGACATAGTGCTGTGCTGTGTCTTGAGTTTTTTTATTCTCCTTTCTTATTGCCTCTTTTTGACTATTTTCCTGCATTCTCGGCGTGTATATCTGAAAAATGTTACACTAACGCTAACAAATTTATAAAATATCCAATTGTCAATCCTTTGATTATGCTTAAACCCAATCTTTGTATTGTCTTTATGAGCCGTTTTTTGCATAAATCAATTTTATGAGCTGTATTAAATCACAATGAAAAAAACAAATTACGACTATGTTTATGGAATTCATGCAGTTAAGCAACTTTTTGAATATGATATTGACCGCGTTTTAGAAGTATGGATACAAGATGGTCGACAAGATGACAAAATCCAACAATTACTCAATATTATTCAAGAACATCAATTAGCAATGCAGAGCGTTCCACGCAAGACATTGGATAAATTGAGCAATGAAGGGATTCATCAAGGAGTAGTTGTGCGTTGCAAACCATTGCAGCGACTTGACCAGACTGATTTAGCTGAGATTTTAGATAAATTAGACCAACAGCAAATTGCCCCGTTTTTATTAGTGTTAGATGAAATTCAAGACCCGCACAATTTAGGTGCATGTTTGCGTACTGCTGATGCAGCGGGGGTTCATGCGGTGATTGTTCCGCGCAGTCGGGCTTGTCACATCACCCCCATTGTGCGCAAAGTGGCATGTGGCGCGGCGGAAAGTATGCCATTAATTGAAGCTTCTAATTTAGCGTCTATGTTGCGTTGGCTTAAAGAGCGCAATATTTGGTTAGTTGGAACAACGGGCGCAGTGGATAAAACGCTTTATGATGTTGATTTAACTACAGGTTTAGCTGTCGTATTAGGTGCAGAAGGCACAGGAATTCGCCATTTAACGGCTGAGTTATGTGATACTTTGGTTTCTATTCCCATGTATGGTGCGGTAGAAAGTTTAAATGTCTCTGTTGCAAATGCAATTTGTTTATATGAAGTTGTGCGGCAACGACGTTTAATCACAAAAATATAATTTAAATGAGGTAATATCATGGTTGAAGAACAAGGCACAATTATCAAAATAGAAGAAGACTATGCAGTGGTTCGTACCCAACGGCGCAGTGCGTGCGGAAATTGTGGGACAGCCAAAACGGGCTGTGCGACTGCGGTGATTGGTGAAGTAATTGGGCAAAAAGACAGTGATATTACCGTTGTAAATTCGTTAAATGCTAAAGTAGGTGACACAGTTATTATTGGTTTAGAAGAACAAGCTTTGCTTAAAGGTTCGTTTTTACTCTACATCGTACCTTTAATTTTCCTATTTGTGAGCGCGATTTGCGTTGAAGTGTTAGCAACAAATTGGGGATTTACGCAACATGATGGACTGACTGCCTTAGGTGGAATTTTGGGACTTGTTGCAGGTTTGGGAGTTGTAAACGTTTTAGCACGCAATATGATGAAACAACAACGCTATCAGCCAGTTTTACTTAATATTGTTTCTAAAGTAAATTTAGTGCAACTCAGTCATTAAGTAAGTTATTAAATTGCTGAAGTGCTTATGGTTAAAAGCTCTACCATAAGGGACTTTTTTAGATAGTTTAACTTCATTATGCCTATTGATTATATTTATCGCTTTGCTATTTTTAGTAATGATGATGCATTAATGCGTCAAATCAACGTATTGTTTCGTAACAAGCATCCTACTTTTTACACCAATGTTCTATTTAATGAACAGATTTTAAGTGAGTTTGCGCCAAACGTTATTATCATTGATTTCAATTTAGAAAATGCGTTTGAATTAACGCAACAATTGAAAAAAAGTCTGCCTTTTACTAAATGCAATCTTATTGCACTCATTCCGTTTGAGCGTTTATCTAGCTTGCGTGACCAAATTTATGCGCAAGGAATTTTTGATTATATTTGTTTGCCTTTACATTTAGCTGAAGCGCATCAGCGTCTGAGTCATGCAGTCCAGTTAAATTGTTTAGTTGAACAATATTCTAATCAGCAAGAAACCTTGCGTATTTTACGCAATAAACTAATACAACGTTCGCAAGCCTTAGAACAAGCGCAACAAGTTGTTGAACAATGTAGCCAACAAGATAGTCTAACTAAATTACCCAATCGGCGGCATTTTGAAAGTTATTTATTTCAGGAATGGCAACGCGCTATCCGTGAAGGAACGCCACTTGCGCTGATTTTTTGCGATGTTGACCATTTTAGTGAATATAACTATCGTTATGGTCATCAAGCGGGGGATGAATGTTTATGTCAAATTGCAAGCGCGATTACGCAAGTTATTAAACGCCCTTCTGATTTAGTTGCGCGTTATAGTGATGATATTTTTGTAATTACGTTGCCCAGCACGCCCCGCTCGGGAGCAGGGTGGGTCGCTCATGAAATTTTAAATGCTGTGCGACATTTGCATGTAGAAATGCTAGATGAAAATAATCAGGCGCATACCTTATCTGTCAGTTTGGGAGTAGTCAGTTGGATTCCTCAAGCTGAACAACGACATGAAATTTTATTCCGTCAAGCTAAAGCCGCATTAAGTTTGGCAAAACAGCAAGGTGGCAATCAATTTGTGCTTTATGAAGATTTATTGCTGAGTCCTACCTAATTGATTTTAATCTAAATTCAGCGATATATTTAAGCGACAATAAAGACATGCTAGGTCTTCGAGACCTAGTAGGTCTGTCGGTATGAACTCAAACAACAGCCAATCTTATACACTCATTCATTCAACCGCGTAACCGCTAAAATTTTAGCATTTCTGATAAATAAAAAATTGGGCATTAAAAATAGAAGGACTTAACAGCTCATTGGGGATTTGTTGATATAACTCCCAATGTGGACAGTTTTGTTTAACCCATTCTGAAAATTGACGATGTCTAACATGTTTTAATTGATAAGTTGGATTTTCATGCGTATCAGTCGCAAAAATAATAACAAAACGGTTTGCACTAGCAAATAAATGCGTCATATAAAGATGAAAAATATTATCTTCAACTAAATGATAAATCACATCTAAAGAAAAGGTAACTTCACTCTGAAAAAGTTGGTGATTATCCATAAAAGCTTCTGGATGGTAAATAAAGAAACTTTTAGATTTATCTTGATTAAATTGTTGCTTGCACAATTGAATAGCTGTTTTAGCAACATCTAAACCAATATAACGTGGATAGCGTGCTAATGAGAGTTGATGCCCGTCTCCACAACCAAATTCAATAATAGATTGTATTTTATGTTGCTCAATAAATTGATTTAACACTTTTGCTTTAAATTGTGCAGATTCGCCATAAGAACCTGCGCCTGAATTTCCGCCTAATTGATAACGTTGTTCCCAATATTCTGAGGAAGTATAAAAAAAGAATTTGTTTAATAATCGGCGTGTCCATTTAAACATTATATGTTTCCTGAGTTTTAAAGAAAATTTTATAAAAATAGCTAAATAATAATGTTAATAAAATCGTTGATATTTCTTGTAAAATCGCCCAAAAACGGCTAATAATTGCAATGCTGCTCACCAGCTCAATAGAAATATGCGTGCTTAAATATTGACTTAGTATAATAAACGTTAATTCTCTTACGCCCATTCCTAAAGGAATAATAAAAGAAATAACTCCAATAAACCATGCGATGCCCAGTAAAGCAATGTAATCAGCAGATTGTAAAATTGAGAAATGAAAAACTGCCATTAATAGCAGAAAATAACTGATTAAATAAGTAAGTGTAAAAATACTATAGTTGATAATTAAGGTTAATGCACTTTCTAAACTGTGGTTTACAACAATGCGTGTATATAAAAAGGGAAATTTTTGTAAACTCCATCTTAAAATTTTATTCAAAATATCTTTGTAAAGAAAAAATATATTAACAGTACACAAAACAATATAAAGAATCAGACTTAAACTATTTTTAAACAAAAGTAAAATAGCAACACTGATAACATTAATCGTCATGAATGCCATAAGTTCTATATTAACTAAAATAATAATGCTAGTTGCTTGTGGATGTTTTAAGTAAGCACGTTGATATAAAAGCAACCAGATTTTACCAGGAATATATTTAGTGAGTTGTGAATAAAAAAATAATTGATATGTTTGTAGATAGTTTAAATTAACCGAGTATTTTTCTAAAGTTATTTTGAATAAGTGACTCACACTAATATTCATTAAAGTCGCTATTAGTAATGATAAAGCAAAAAGTTTAAAATCCATTTGTAAGCTTAGTTGAACAATTGTTTGCCAACTGTAATATAATAAAATACCAATAAATAAAAGCCCAATGATTAATAAACTGCGTCGTAATACGGTATTATTCATTCTCTTTTCTCAATTTAAGGAAGTTAAGCATGGCATTAATCGAATGGACAGCACAATTAGCAGTTGGTTATGATTCAATTGATAATACACATCATGAATTTGTGGATTTAGTCAACCAGTTGGGAGAAGCATCAAATGATAAAGCCGCTTTTTCTGCTTTATTTTTGCAATTGGTGCAACATACAGAGCATCATTTTAATGCAGAAAATCAAATGATGGCACAATGTCGCTTTCCTGCAACTGCGGTTCATCAAGCAGAACATCAGCGAGTTTTGAATGAAATGAAACAGTTTCAGCGGCAAATTGAGCGGGGAATGCTGAGCATGGCTAAAGCGTATATTAAGGAACGTGTACCAGAATGGTTTGTTTTGCACGCGGCAACGATGGATGGAGCTTTAGCATTTCACATGAAATTAACCAACAATTCAGGTGCGGCGGTTTAATTGAGTAAAGCTATAAGAATATGGATTTTTATCATCGGCGGGAAAGTTGCTACGCGCCGTTTCCTGCCAGTGCTCAAGATTGAGTTGTGGAAAATAAGCAGCATTATCCGTTGCATTCACTGGAAAAGTGTGGTGTATTTCTGTGATGTAAAGACGATGAACTAATGCCAGCGTTGCAGCATAAACCGTAGCACCCCCAATAATCATAATTTCTTCGTGACTGGTTTGTGCAAGTTGTTGCAATGCGCTTAAATCATGAATTGTTGCTACTGGAAACTGTTGTTCAGTTTGATGGGTTAAAATAACATTGCTACGTTCTGGTAAGGGTTTACCAATAGAATCAAAGGTTTTTCGCCCCATGACTACTGTTTTTCCCAGTGTTTGCTGACGAAAATAGCGCAAATCGGCGGGCATACGCCAAGGCAATTGATTATTTAAGCCAATGAGGCGTTGTTGGTCGTGGGCGACAATAATGCTGAGCATAACGAAAGATGCTAAAGGGAAAAGTAGAATTTAAAAAGGGGAGAGAAATGGGGGCGGCACAATCAGCTACACCTCGGCACATGTTCCATTGCTGCTGCTGCTTCCTTCCGGACCTGACAGGGTTCACAACTTCCCATTGCGAGGGAACCAACGAGCCGCCATAACGTATAACTTGCATGATACGGCTTTTTTGCCATAACGTGGCGGAGAGAGAGGGATTCGAACCCTCGGTACGGGATTAGCGTACACACACTTTCCAGGCGTGCTCCTTAAACCACTCGGACACCTCTCCGTGAAAAGAACATTGTAGCAACTTTTTTTGTCATTCGTCTAGTCTTAGATTGCAAATAACAAGACTTTTTTTACTAGACAGCGTATGATATAAAGTCCTTAAAAGTTAATCAATCAAATCATTGGTCTTGAATATATTGATTTTACTCTTTAACTTATGTAAATCCCTTCAATGTTCACTAACAATAAAAATGAAAATGAGCTTGATTGTTTGCCGTTCACTAAGCAGTATATCTCCGTCTTCATTTTAATCTAACTCTAAAGTCACATGTAGTATGCAAAATCATTTTACTTATGAACAATTAATCCAATGTGCAAAAGGCGAGATGTTTGGTCCTGGCAATGCACAGTTACCTATGCCCCCAATGTTAATGGTGAGCCGTATTACTGAAATTCAACAAGAAGGCGGCGCGTATGGTAAGGGATTTATTACTGCCGAATTAGATATTTCCCCTGATTTATGGTTTTTTGATTGCCATTTCCCTGGTGACCCCGTGATGCCTGGGTGTTTAGGTTTAGATGCTATGTGGCAATTAATCGGTTTTTATCTGGGCTGGTTAGGGGGAAAAGGACGCGGACGGGCATTAGGCGGTGGTGAAGTAAAATTTACAGGACAAGTAACCCCTGATTGTCGGTTAATTACTTATAAAATTGATATGAAACGGGTCATAATGCGCAAGTTAGTGATGGGGATTGGGGATGCCAGCATGGATATTGACGGTAAAACCATTTATGTCGCCAAAGATTTGCGGGTCGGTTTATTTACCAGTCTCGAAAATTTAGGGGCTGATAAATCATCAACTAACAATTAATCAACTAAATGAGAGGAATGGCTGTGAGACGAGTGGTTATTACAGGTATAGGCATCGTATCCAGTCTTGGTAGCAACAAGGATGAAGTATTAGCGTCCTTACAACAAGGGCAGTCTGGCGTTGTTTTTCACCAAGAATATGCAGATTTGGGTTTTCGTTCCCATATTCATGGCGCAGTGCGGGCAGACTTAAATAGTATTGACCGTAAAGTAAGACGTTTTATGGGAGAAGCAGCCGCTTATAACTATTTGGCGATGCGTGAAGCAATTGCTGATGCGAGTTTAAGTGATGAGGTTGTTTCTCATGAGAGAACAGGTTTAATTACCGGTTCTGGCGGGGGGTCTCCTGCAAATCATTTGGAAGCAACGGATATTTTACGCGCTAAAGGGCTGAAAAAAATCGGACCTTATATGGTTCCGCGTACGATGACCAGTACAACTTCAGCGTGTTTATGTACACCTTTTAAAATTAAAGGGGTCAATTATTCTATCAGTTCCGCCTGTGCGACCAGTGCGCATTGTATCGGTAACGCGATGGAATTGATTCAGCTAGGTAAACAAGATGTGATGTTTGCTGGCGGTGGGGAAGAAGTGCATTGGACTTTAACCATGCTGTTTGATGCCATGGGTGCACTGTCTTCTAAATACAATGATAACCCTAATACAGCTTCCCGTCCGTATGATGCAACCCGTGACGGCTTTGTGATTTCTGGCGGTGGCGGTATTGTTGTGTTAGAAGAATTAGAACACGCTAAAGCACGCGGCGCGAAAATTTATGCTGAATTAGTGGGATATGGCGCAACTTCTGATGGTTACGATATGGTGCAACCTTCAGGTGAGGGCGCAGTGCGCTGTATGAAACAAGCTTTAGCCACTGTTGACAGTCCCATTGAGTATGTAAATGCTCACGGTACGAGCACGCCCGTCGGAGATACCCGCGAGTTGGAAGCCATTCAACAAGTATTTGGCGATAAAATGCCCGCGATTAGCTCTACTAAGTCCTTGTCTGGACATGCACTGGGCGCGGCAGGCGTACATGAAGCGATTTATACATTATTAATGATGGAACATCGTTTTATTGCTGCCTCTGCTAATATTACGACATTAGATGAAGCGGCTGTGAATGTTCCCATTGTGCGTGAGCGACAAGACAATGTGGAATTAAACACAGTGATGTCTAATAGTTTTGGTTTTGGTGGTACAAATGCGTGTTTAGTGTTTAAACGCTATCAAGCTTAAGCCTAAACAGGGCAAGGGAAATTTTCTTTTGCCCTGTTTATTGTCTTTTTTATGAACTTTCATTATTTACCCTAGTTATCCAGCATCTCACCCTTATTAAAATAAGCAAGGGCTCCTTCCTCACTATTCTACCTTTCTCTCATTTCTTTGTTTATCTGCGATTATGTTGGCTTTGTTTCAAGAAGAATTGCGAAATCACTTAGCTATTTTGCGCGATACTTTAGCGCAATTAGTTAAAAATCCACAGGATACTAGTTATATCGATGTTGTAATTCAGCGAACTCATGCAATTTGGGGTAATGCAAAAATTGTTAATTGTTTGATGATTGCCGAATTTGCACAAAGTATTCGGGATTATGGACGTATTTTATTGCAAAAAACTATTCCCGCTGAAGTGACATTATGGCATTCATTGATGGAGGTGACAGAAAGTTTAGCGCAATGGGTTAATCAATTACCGATTGAACTGGAAACTTTGCCCGAACCTCCACAAGAATTGCAAGAATACAGTTTAGTTTTAAAACAAATTTTAGAAACCCTGCAAACACAAACCAACAATACCAATTCACAAATAAATCATGCTTCACCCAAAATTGCCCGTAGTTTACTCCAGCACTCTACAGGGCGTTCTATAGAAACTGTGTCACCGTCTAAACCATCGGTGGTTGCTAGCTCTACCGCCTCTGTTAAGTCAGTAGCATTAACGCAATTTGATGAAACTTTATTAGCTTTATTTAAACAAGAATTAGAAGTTTATATTAATACTTTAAGCGAAAATCTTTTACAAATAGAACAAAATCAATATATTGCTAAAACAGAAGCTTTACAAGCTTTAATGCGAGCAGCACATTCCATTAAAGGCAGTGCGCGTGTGGTGGGTTTGCATTTTTTAGTGGATATTGCTCATTTAATGGAAGATTATTTTGTTGCTGCCCAAAAAGGAACTTTACAGTTACATGCTACTCTAATTGATAATTTGTTAAAAACGGTTGATGTAATTGCACAAATTATTCATATACCTACTAGCGAATTTAATCATTTAGCAACACAAATTCAAATATGCCTTAGTGAATTACAAAACAGTGAAATCGCTAAACCCGTTGAAGTTACTGTTCAGCAAATCCATGTTGCACATAATCCTGCCTCCTCTCAGCTCCTTGTAGAAAATAACGCCCATTCAACGCAAAATGAAAAACCAGTAGAGCCAGCTAAACTGGTTACCTCTTCCATTTTACCTGTGTCTGCAACGACTAAACCCGCTGAAAATACTGCAGTTAACTCATCTACACATTTACAAGAAACCGAGCAACAAAAGCGGGTAGTGCGTATCAGTGCCAATAAAATTGAAAGTTTAATGGGATTAGCGGGCGAGGTGGTTGTGAGTGCCCGTTGGTTGCCACCTTTTTCTGCTGATTTGCTGCATGTAAAACGCAATCATCAACAATTGACACGTTTACTGGAACAATTACAAGAACAATTGCAAGCCAGTAATTATGCTGCTTTACTGAATATTCGCGGCAATGACGAAAATTTTAACCCACTCATTCCTGAAAACGTTTCTGCGTTATTGACTCAAGCACGTCACAAAAGCCGTGAATGTCATCAAGTAATTAGTCAAAAACTCAATGAGTTAGATGTCTTTTATAGCACATTCGCGGCTCATGCAGATAAACTGTATGATGAAGTCGTTGGAGTACGTTTACGTCCTTTTGCAGATGGCGTGCGCGGTTTTCCCCGCGCCGTACGAGATATAGCCAAACAACTAGGTAAACAAATTCGTTTTGAAATTGAAGGCAAAGCAACAGAAGTTGACCAAGAAATTTTAGAAAAATTAGATGCGCCTCTCACGCATTTATTACGCAATGCGATAGACCATGGCATTGAATTCCCTGAACAACGCCAAGCGGTAGGCAAAAGTCCAGTGGCTTTATTACGTTTAGATGCGCGCCATCACTCAGGAATGCTAATTATTAGCGTGATGGATGACGGTATGGGCATTGATTTCGCGGAATTGCGTAGAGTGATTCGGCAACGCAACTTAGCAACTCAAGAAGTATTAAAAAATTTAAGCGAGAGAGAATTATTAAATTTTTTATTTTTACCCAATTTTAGCACTAAACAGCAAGTCACTGAATTTTCAGGACGCGGCGTGGGGCTGAATATTGTGCATGAAATGATTCATGAAATTGGTGGCACAGTACGCATTGAAACGGAAAGACACAAAGGGACTTGTTTTTATTTAGAATTACCGATTACTTTATCTGTTTTACGCACTTTTCTTGTGGAACTACAAGGAGAGGTTTATGCTTTTCCGCTTGCTCGCATTGAACGTTGTTTAATTGTTAATGTCAATGAATTGCAAACAATTGAAGACCGTCAATTTTTTCGGTTTGCCGAACACAATATTGCAATTATCAAAATGCAGGATTTATTAGAACTTTCTGCGACTTTAATGCCAAATGAGTTGTTAAATATCGTAATTATCAGTGACCGCCAACATTTTTATGGTTTAATTGTTGATAAATTTATTGGGGAATATGATGTTGTGGTGCGTCCACTAGACCCGCGTTTAGGCAGTGTTCCCAATATTAATTCTGTCACTGTGACTTTGGGCGGAACACCAGTATTAATTTTTGATGTGGAATCCTTGTTGCATTCTATAGACGCACTTCTCAGTGGACGACGACCCGATAAAATAACCTCTTCTGCTTTAAATGCAACGGTATTAGGCATTGATAACTCAGAAAAACGTGTATTAGTGGTAGATGATTCTTTGACTGTGCGCGAATTAGAGCGACGTTTATTAGAAAATCATGGCTATCAAGTTACAACTGCAATAGATGGCATGGAAGCATGGCAATTATTGCGAAATAGTTATGGGCGGCGCATACCGTTTGAGTTATTAATTTCTGATATTGATATGCCGCGTATGAACGGTATAGAGTTAATTAAACGATTGCGACAAGAAGCAGAATTCAGCCGTTTGCCAGTAATGGTAGTATCTTACAAAGACAGTGAAGAACACCGTTTACAGGGATTAGAAGCGGGTGCAAATTATTACTTAACTAAACGTAGTTTTGAAGATAATGCGTTTATTGAAGCCGTGATTGATTTAATTGGTAAAGCTTAGTTGTAACCCAAGTTAGGCGAGAAACTCAAACAAAAACAAAGACATACAAGGTCTTCGAGACCTAAGAGGTCTGTGGATATGGATTTAAAGAACTATTAATCCTAATAACCAATTGACTTTAAAGTATTTACTCGCCGAATTCGCGTTAATTGTAAGGAATTAGACAGCGTTATACAGGGGTACAAGTTAAAAACTCTGCCCATTCTGCAAGAACACGCAGTCTTAACCTAAACTAAAAAATTGCTATTTCCTGCCTAAATCAGCTATAAGATACCCAGATACCTAAATTTTATTTTATATCAGATAACGCGCTATTTTATTGAAGGATACATAAATACGATGCGTATTGCATTAGTACATGCACCGTTTTGGTTTCCATTACAGCATTGTTTTAAAATGGAAAATGAACATGAGCTCATTTGGATTGCTTATGATAGCGATGAATTATTACGTTATTGCCAATTAGAACGCCCTGATTTCTTGCTGCTCCCACTCGCAATTAATCAATTAGACGTAGTTGCTTTAAGTCAACGCATTATGCGAGAAATGCCTTGTCATATCGTTTTACTAGCAACTAACTTACGTCAATGTTCAGAACAAGCCTTTAATGCGCTAAGTATGGGAGCTTTAGATGTCATTGATGTTGCAGATACCATTGATACACAACAAGCCTGTGAGATGGTTAAAAAGAAATTGCGCTCACTAGCAATGTTACATCTCACTCCCACTGTTTCAAGCGAGCAAATGATTGACCCTCAAACGATTGACCCACCCGCATCAAATCCGTCTGCACTGCTGGAATTCAATCTTCCGTTACGTTTGACCACTTTTTCCACACATAAAGTATTATTGCCACCCCTTATTTTAATTGGGGCATCAACGGGCGGCCCTAAATCAATTGCTAGTATTTTGGCAGATTTACCCCATAATTTCGCGGCAAGTATTATCATTGTGCAACACATTGAACAAGAATTTGCCTCAGAATTTATTCACTGGTTACAATCTTATACAAATTTACCTGTCATCCGCGCCTGTGCCGGCGAATATTTAAGTAGCCATACAATTTATATTGCTAGTTCTAATGACCATTTAATTATTAACGCCTATTTGCGCTTTGGGTATACTTCTAAACCAGAAAATATCCCCTACCGTCCCTCTATTGACGTATTATTTAACAGTGTTGCAGAACACTGGGTATCACCCAGTTTAGCGATTTTATTAACGGGGATGGGTAAAGATGGCGCGGAAGGACTATTACATTTACGCCAAGCAGGCTGGACAACCGTTGCACAAGATGAAAGCACCAGTATTGTTTATGGAATGCCTAAGGCAGCCAAAGAACTAGGCGCGGCAATGCACGTTTTACCATTATCACTCATTGCACCATTTATCATTAAATTTGTGCACAAACAAGCAACAATAACAGCAAACTCGAATCGTAATACTTTAGATTTGAATAAGAAATTACACGAATGAACAATGCAAGTGCATTGAAAGAAAGGAATTTAGAGAAAAAAGATATGTGCCGAGAAAAGGACTTGAACCTTCACGAAGTTTCCCTCACTAACACCTGAAGCTAGCGCGTCTACCAATTCCGCCACCTCGGCATACCGTTTTATTTAATTTCGCAAAACTTATTTAAGCGAATAATAGTAACTAAGGAACACAATACTGTCAATGGCAAAATCAAGCAAACCCCCACAAAAATATTCAAAGACAAGCAAATATGGCAGACGCAAAGATAAAAAGTCTGCTCCTCCCCCCGCGCCCGTCACTGTCGATTTACCGCCTGCCGACCCTTATGCCGAACGCGAAGCGCAGAAATATGAAAACCCCATTCCGAGTCGCGAATTCATTTTAATGTTTTTAACCCAAGCGGGTGTACCAACGCCTTTAGAAGGTATTTCAAAAGCGTTTAATATCAAAGAAGAAGAACCATTAGAAGCTTTGCGACGACGGTTGCGAGCGATGGAACGCGATGGGCAAGTGATTCGTAATCGGCGCGGCGGTTATGGCGTAGCAGCAAAAATGGACTTAGTGCGTGGGCGCGTTATCGCTCATCCTGATGGCTATGGTTTCCTCGTGCCTGATGAAGGCGGCGACGACTTAGTTTTATCAGAACGACAAATGCGCGGTTTATTACACGGCGACCGAGCTTTAGTCTGCATTGCAGGCGTTGACCATCGCGGACGGCGACAAGGTGAATTAGTTGAAGTGTTAGAACGGCACAATCAACAAGTGGTCGGGCGTTTCTTCTGTGATAAAGGCATTTCCTTTGTTGAACCCGATAACCGACGGATTCATCAAGATATTATCGTACCTTCTGGCGAAGATAAGGGCGCAAAACATGGACAAATTGTCGTTGTCCTAATCACAGAACAACCGACTAAACAACATCCCCCCATTGGCAAAATTATTGAAGTCATGGGCGATGACCGCGCCCCAGGGATGGAAATCGACATCGCCATTCGCGCCCATGAATTGCCCTATCAATGGAGCGATGAACTGCTTGCAGAAATCAAGCATTTAACGCCCGAAATTCCTAAAGATGCGTACCAAAACCGCGAAGATTTACGCCAATTACCGTTTGTCACCATTGACGGCGAAGATTCTCGCGACTTTGACGACGCAGTTTACTGTGAACCACGCGGCAATGGCTGGTTACTCTACGTTGCGATTGCCGACGTAGCCCACTATGTGCGCCCAGAAACGGCACTGGATGACGAAGCAAAAAAACGCGGTAACTCGGTTTATTTCCCCAATCAAGTGATTCCGATGTTGCCAGAAATTTTATCGAATGGCTTATGTTCACTCAATCCACACGTTGACCGTTTAAGCGTTGTGTGTGAATTAGCGATTGATATGTATGGACGCACGCGCCGCACGCGCTTTATGAATGCGGTCATTTGTTCTTCCGCCCGTTTGACCTATACCGAAGTTGCGAAAGTCTTAAAAAATGACACGGCAGAATTTCGTTATCCAGCATTATTACCGCATTTAAATCATTTGCATCAACTGTATTTATTGCTACAAAAACGCCGCAATAAACGCGGGGCGATTGATTTTGAAACCACAGAAACCAAGATTTTATTCAATGAACAACGCAAAATTGAGCGCATTGTGCCGTATGAACGCAATGATGCCCACCGTTTAATTGAAGAAATGATGCTAGCGGCAAACGTCGCCACGGCTGAATGGCTACAAAAGCATGAAATGCCCGTCTTATTCCGCAATCATGAAGGCCCAACGCCAGAAAAATTAGTTGATTTACGCAAATTTTTAGGTGAATTAGGTTTAAAACTGGGCGGCGGTGATACACCTTTAGCCGAACACTACGCAAAATTAGTGAGCAAAATTCAAACCCGAATTGATTCACGCTTGATTCAAACCGTATTATTGCGTAGTTTACGCATGGCGTTTTACTCCCCTGATAATCAAGGACATTTTGGCTTATCTTATGAAGCCTATGCCCATTTCACCTCACCGATTCGCCGTTATCCAGACTTATTAGTCCATCGCGCCATTAAACACGTTTTGAAAAACAAAAAACCTGAGCAATTCTACTATTCTATCAATGCCTTGCAGTTATTAGGTGAACAATGTTCAATGACTGAACGCCGTGCCGATGAAGCCACGCGTGATGCGGTAGAATGGTTAAAATGCGATTTTATGCGCGATAAAGTAGGCGATAGTTTCGACGGCGTGGTCAGTGCAGTTACTGCTTTCGGTTTATTCGTACAACTAACTGAATTTTATGTAGAAGGTTTAGTTCATGTCACGGCGTTACGCAATGACTACTACCATTTTGACCCGATTGGACACCGTTTGCGCGGCGAACGTTCGGGGCGCGTTTACGGCTTATGCGACCGTGTGCGCATCAAAGTAGTGCGCGTCAATGTAGATGACCGCAAAGTGGATTTTGAGTTAGCTTAAATAAAAAACTTATTTTTAAGCTAAATTAAAGAAAAAACATTTATGTTTTAGTAAAACTGGGCATTACGCAGTTGATTAAATAAGGAGAGCAATCGCTTTAGCGATTGCGCGGGTTGCCGAGCACTCAATAATCCAAATTTGGCGATAGATTAAAATGAAAACAAAGACCTGCTAGATTTTAAAAAACGAGCAGGTCTGCTAATTGCAATCGCTAAAGCGATTGCACTCCTCATTTCAACTGCGTAACACCTAAAAACATAAAACTGTTTTAACTGAGAAGTTTTTCTCTACTTCTCAGTGAAACGGAAGCATGATATGATAGAACAATGTTAAAGTATAAAAACATTTTTCTTATAAAACTATTGTTTAAAAAATGTTTATTGCATTATTTTTTTTAGTTTTTATTGTTATTAGCCTCACTTTTTTTGCTGTGATTAATGTAACCATTTGGTTACATCAGCAGCATATTGCTAAACAAGAATGTGTGGCTTTGCAAGAAGCTTTAAATGCCGTGTATCCTGAAAAAAATTTCATGGTTAATGTAAGCGATGTGCGTTTTAAACCTAATTTTCAATTTGCTCAAAAAAATAAAAAATTTTTCTTAAAAAATACAGAAGAAAATTTAGAGTTTACATCAATTAAAGAAATTTGGACGCATTTTAAAAATATAGAAGCTAAAAAAAATAAAGAAGAAATAGAAAAATTAAAGAAAGAAGCTGAAGAAGCTAAAAAAGCAATTATGGGCAATTCTAAAGAAGAAATCATTAAAAATTTTTTATATGAGCACTTCACTAAACTTGATAAACTACCGCCACCTTCATAAGTTATCATGATTGCATTATTCAGCGACTTCAGTATTTCTCACTTGATGGAGTTTGTCCGTCGCTATCCGCTTAATTTGTTGAACACGCCTTTATAATTTTAAGGATTTTGCATGACCGCCTTAGTTTGTGGCTCTTTTGCCTTTGATACTATTATGGTCTTTAAAGACCAATTCAAAAATCATATCCTGCCTGATAAAGTTCATATTTTAAATGTTTCGTTTTTAGTGCCTGAAATGCGGCGGGAATTTGGCGGTTGTGCAGGTAACATTGCCTACAATTTGCGCTTGTTGGGCGGGCGAGTGTTACCTATGGGGACCGTCGGCGAAGATTTTGCCCCTTATGCCGCATGGATGGATAAATGCGGTATTTCACGCGCACATTTGAAAGTTGTAGAAAATTCTTATACTGCACAAGCCTTTATCACGACTGATTTAGATGATAATCAAATCACTGCTTTTCATCCAGGCGCAATGAGTTTTTCGCATTTGAATCGTGTAAGTGATGCACAAGGCATTACTATTGGAATTGTTTCCCCAGATGGACGGGATGGTATGTTGCAACATGCTGAACAATTTGCCCAAGCGAATATTCCGTTTATTTTTGACCCAGGTCAGGGAATGCCGATGTTTAACGGCGATGATTTGAAGCATTTTATTGAATTGGCTTCTTATGCGACCTTCAATGATTACGAATGGCAATTAATGCAAGAACGTACAGGGTGGTCAGAAAATCAAGTTGTTGACCGTGTGAAAGCGTTAATCATCACTAAAGCCAGCGAAGGCGCGGTGATTTATACACGCGAGAAAACTTATACAATTCCCGCCGCTAAAATTGATAATATTTGTGACCCTACAGGTTGTGGGGATGCGTTCCGTGGTGGTTTATTATACGGTTTAATGCAAGGCATGGACTGGGAAACCACAGGGCGCATTGCTTCTTTGATGGGGGGCTTGAAAATCGCGGAATATGGCACGCAACATCATCATTTTACATTAGAAGAATTTAAAGCAGCGTTTAAAGCACAATTTCAGTATGAATTTTAGTTACACAACTGTTTTTCGCCCGTTTGCGCGTAGGTTTGGTTTTACACCGTTAGGAAATTTAACATGTCAGTTTTAATTTGTGGCGTTTTGACGTATGACACCATCATGGTATTAAACGATAAGTTTAAAATTCATGCGACTGACCGCACGCAACCAATTGATATGTATTATAGTATTCCTGATTTACGTCGTCAGTTTGGCGGATGTGCGGGCAATATTGCCTATAATTTGAAATTACTGGGTGGAACACCGTTACCAATGGCAACGGTGGGGCATGATTTTTCACCTTATGCTGAATGGTTAACAAATCACGGCATTCCGCAAGAGTATATCACGCGCGTACCGCATAGTTTCACGGCTCAGACGTATGTCACGGTTGATATGGATGATAATCGCATTACCGCGTTTCACCCTGGTGCGATGATGTTTTCTGGCGCAAATCAAGTTTTTAAAGCTAAAAACGTGAAGGTGGGTGTGATTGCGCAAGATACCATTGATGCAATGATGTCCCATGCTTTGCAATTTGTAGAAATGGGCGTACCGTTTTTATTTGACCCTGGCATTGCGATTAAAGAATTTGATGGCGTGGAGTTATTAAAATTTGCTGAACTTGCCGCGTGGATTCTGGTCAATGAACAAGAATATGACTGGATGAAAAAACACACGGGGTTAACGGCTGAACAAATTGCCCGCCGCGTGCGTGCTTTAATCGTCACTCAGGGTGCGAAAGGAGCAACCATTTTTGCCGAAGGCACTAAATACCAAATTCCCGCTGCCCGTGTACAAGCTGCCAATGATTCTACAGGCTGCGGTGATGCCTTTTGTGCAGGGATTTTATACGGATTACAAAAAGATATTGATTGGGAAACTACTGGACGAATTGCTAATTTAGTGGCGGCGATTAAAATAGAGCATCATGGTACACAAAACCATACGTTTACCCTCGAAAGTTTCAAAGCACGGTTTAAAAAACATTTTGGATTTGCGCTGATTTTATAAAAAATTCGGACTCAGTAACAAGCCATTTGCTCAAAAAATTGAGAAATAACATGAAATTACAAGAATTAATCAAACACTGGCAAGAGACAGCCGCCATTCAACTCGCTGCGCATGATTACACTGTCCGTTTACCTGTTTATGATGCTGCTCGTATCGCTGCCTTGGCTGCTTTGTATCCAGGACGCACCGAGCAACAAATTATTACTGAATTACTCAGTTCAGCACTCGAAGAATTGGGACAAGCAATGCCTTATCAGCAAGGGACAAAAGTCATTGGTGAAGATGAATGTGGCGATCCTATTTATGAAGATGTAGGTTTAACCCCGCGTTTTCTCGCTTTGACGCAACACTATTTAAAACAATTTGAATCTGAACAAAATTCAAAATAAGTGCTTTCATTCAGGTGGGAAATCGGTTATAAGCAACTAGCATTTCTCACTTGAAATGTGCTGATAAATCCTTTGTTCGAAGGTCAATAAAGCGGTAAAATACCGCCCTTGTGTTGTTGATAGAATACCTAATTTATAAGCTCGGTCAGGCTGCAAACATCAGCCTTACCAACTGAGCATGAATTAAGACTTTCATGCACTTTCAGAGTAAGCAGTCTTTGACAAAAAAGAACCTGTAACAATAACCCCCTGCTAAATATCACAATGGAGGATTTATGGCAGAATATCCTAAAGACGGACAAAAAATTACGGTACAAGACGGTAAAATGGTTGTCCCTGACAATCCAATTTTAGGTTACGTTGAAGGTGATGGTATTGGTCCTGACATTACCCGTGCTTGTTTACGAGTATGGGATGCAGCCGTAAAAAAAGCTTACAACGGCACTCGTAAAGTACATTGGATGGAATTATTCATGGGGGAAAAAGCAGCTGAGAAATTCGGCGGCAACTATTTCCCACCTGAAACATTAGAATTAATGAAAGAAGTGGTTGTTTCCATCAAAGGACCATTAACTACCCCAGTAGGCGGTGGTTTCCGTTCATTAAACGTAGCTTTACGTCAAGATTTAGATTTATATGCTTGTGTACGCCCTGTGCGCTACTATGAAGGTGTTCCTTCTCCTTTAAAACGCCCTGAAGAAATTGATGTTATTATTTTCCGCGAAAATACTGAAGACGTATACGCTGGGATTGAATATCAATCAGGTACTGCTGAAGCCGAAAAATTAGATGTGTTTTTACGCACCGAACTCAAAGCTAAAGGTTTCTTCGAAAAAAGTGGTTTAGGCATTAAACCTATCAGCGCGTTTGGTAGTAAACGTTTAGTTCGTAAAGCAATCCAATACGCAATTGAACACAAACGTGAAAGCGTTACCATTGTTCACAAAGGTAACATCATGAAATTCACTGAAGGCGCATTCCGTAACTGGGCGTATGAAGTGGCGCGTGAAGAATTTGCTGAACATATTATTACAGAAGAAGAATTATACAGTAAATATAACGGTAAACAGCCAGAAGGCAAAATCGTTATTAAAGACCGTATTGCTGACATTATGTTCCAATTAATGTTATTACGTCCTAGCGAATTCGACGTAATTGCAACAATGAACTTAAACGGCGACTTCTTATCTGATGCGATTGCGGCTGAAGTAGGCGGTGTTGGTATTGCTCCTGGCGCGAATATTGGTGATAACATTGCCGTATTCGAAGCGACTCACGGGACAGCCCCTAAATATGCAAACCAAGATAAAGTGAACCCAGGTTCATTATTATTCAGCGGCGTTGACATGTTAGAGTACCTCGGTTGGAAAGAAGCGGCTGCGTTAATCGTTGCTGCTTATCCTGAAGTTTTAAAACGCAAATTTGTAACTTATGACTTTGCACGTCAAATGGACGGTGCAACTGAAGTTTCTACCAGCCGTTTTGCTGATGAAATCATCAAACAAATCGAAAGCATGGGCGATGCTACAGAAGTTCAAGCGCGTCGGACTAAAGCAATTCAACAAGAACGTAAACAACGTGAAGACTTGCGCGTTGCCAAACCAATGGAACAAATGGTAGCAAGCGGACGCACACCGCATACTGTTGGCGACATTATGGCAATGAGTTTAGTGACTGTCCGTCCTAATGTAACTGTTGAAGAAGCCATGCACTTAATGCGTAAAAACCGCATTAGTAGCTTGATTGTTCAACCTGATGACGACAGTAATGATTGGGGTATCATGACCCAAACCGACGTGTTAGTGAAAATTATTCACGCTAACCGTTCTCCTGCTGCGGTTAAAGTCGGTCAAATCGCGACTAAACCTGTTCGCGCAGTACCTAGCGATACCTCATTACACGATTGCGTAACTTCTATGACAGAAGGCAATATTCGCCGTGTTGTGGTTGAGAAAAATGGTGTGCCAATTGGTATCGTCAGTGATACTGACGTATTCCGCACTGTTGAAGAGTTCGGCTGGTTACCTGCTGAATAATAAATCGTTAACAGCTAATTGTTGTTAGTGTAAAAAGCGGCTAAGTTTTACAACTTAGCCGCTTTTTTATTTGTGCAGAATGTTGGAAAAAATGGGCTACCAAAGTAAAGACCTGCAAGGTTTTTAAAACCTTGCAGGTCTAAAGAATTAGCAATTTTTTGAACAAATTAAACTTAAATCTTATCTAATTCAATTTCTTTATTTTTTTCTCTATCATCGCAGTTTAAACGGAATGCAACAATAAAAGTCGCGCCTAAACCGATTTCACTTTCTGCCCAAACGCGCGCGCCCATCGCTTCAACTAAACGTTTAACAATAAATAAACCCAACCCCGTAGAACTTTCATTTCCAGTCGGTTGCGCACTTAAACGGGTGAATTTGCCAAAAAGTTTTTGTTTATCTTCAGGCGTTAAACCTTTACCTTCATCTTGAATAATAAAGAAACTTTCTTGTTCTGTATAACGTAAACAGATAGTTACCGTTTTATCAAAAGGAGAATATTTAATTGCGTTAGAAATCAGATTATCTAACACTTGTCGTAACATTTTATAATCAGCACAAATAACATATTGTGGAAAAGGTGCAACTAATTGCAAATTAATCCGTTTTGTTTTAGCACGTTGTTGATATTCATCTACTAAATCTTGTACAACTAATTTTAAATCAATTAAAGTTAAATATTTTACTAATCCACCCGCTTCAATGCGATTTACATCCAGTAAATTAGTAATTAAATCAAACATTTGCTGTGCACTTTTTTGAATTAATTCAATATAACTTAAAATTTCTTGTTTAGATAAAGAATTAATTTCTAACTCTATAACATCAGCTAAACCAGTAATGCCTGATAAAGGATTTTTTAAATCGTGGGCGGCAATACCTAATAACTCGCTTTTTTCTTGATTTAAACGAATGAGTTCTACATTTTTCTCACTTAAAGCTTGAGTTCTGACTCTCACTTTTTCTTCTAACTCACTATATAAACGTGCATTTTCAATAGCAATTGCAATTTGTGAAGAAAGCATATTTAATAAATGCGTTTGTTTTGTAGTAAATGCGCCTTGAATTAAGTTATTTTCTAAATAAATAATGCCATTTAATTTGCCACGATTTAATAACGGTGCACATAAAATAGATTTAGGACTGTTCTTTAAAATATAAGGGTCGTGAATAAAACGCCCTTGTTGACTCGCATTAGCAAGAACTAAAGATTTTAAGGTACGCGCAACATAATAAATAATTCCAGCAGCAACTAAATCATTGTTTTCTATTGGTAAATCTTGCAGCGTTAAAATATCCTGTTCTTGTAAAGGTTGTCCTTCTACATTAATAGTAGCTTGTGCTTCAATTAACCATTGATTATTGCGTTGTAAAACTAAAACGCCGCGTTGCGCCCCCGCACTTTCTAATAAAATAATCATTAATTTGCTAAGCAAAGTATTTAAAATAATTTCGCCGCTAAACGCTTGCGATGCTTTTAAAACACTGTGCAAATCTAATTCTTCTGTGATGTTCTTTAATTCTTGTCCTTGCGAATTTAAATTGAGCGTTGCGGAATAAGTGGGAATATGTTGCTCTTGTAATTTGGCAAGTTTGCTGCCGATTGAAGAAAATTCAGGTAAATTGGTAAAAAGGAGCATATAACGTTGTTCTACATCATGCACTTTTGCAATACAGCCCCAGCGTTGATAAGCATAACGACTGTCATTTAAATAAACATGGGCTAAATGAGGATAACCATGTTGCCAGTAAAAACGCCCTGCCCATTCCTGAAATAACGCTTCTTCATTAACATATTCATATTGTTGCGCTAATTTAATCGCTTGGTCGTAATACTCGCGTGCTTCGCCATAATCACCGCCTAAGCGAGCCAATTCTGCACAAATAAAGCGGTATTTATGTTCATAATTCATGGGAGCATGAATTGCCCAGCGGCGTAATTTCTGCTGGCTGCGTTTGATGCGTTTCATAAAAGCGCGACGTTGTCCGCCAGAATGTACTTGCATAAAGCCAGCAATGTGAATTAACGCATCATAAAAATGAAAAACAGGTTGTAATATAGAGCTAATGACCGCATTTGCATAACGTTCTGCTTCGTTAGCATTGGCTAAACCTTCGCCAATTTCATGAAAAAGCACGCATAAAATGAGTTTGTGCAAATATACTTGAAAAATTAAGCCCCGCGCTTGATTTTGTTGATGTTGCGGGAGCATGAATTGCTCATTGTAACAATCGCCAATCAAACAGGTGGGGGAAATGAGGGGCGATAAAAACAGTGTGTCCGCTTGTACAGCTTCTCCATGCGCTTTTTTGAGCAAAATATCGTCGCTTAGGGTCGGCGGCACACAGATTAAATTGAGAATCGCTTGCTGATAAATACGATTAACATGTAAATGGCTATGTTGGCGTAATTGCAGCAATATTGCTGTATAAGCATGAATTTCTTGCTCAATAATACTTAAATCTTTGCCTACAAAATAGGCGTGCATGATGTAAGTAGAAGATGAGGCAATCGCATATTCAAAATTTCCCGTTTCTAAACCGCTTTGATATGCTTCTAACAAGGGAGGCAAGGTATCACGCACCGCAATTTTATAGTGGCTAATTACGCCATGCACAATTTGTAAAACGCGGGCTTTTAAACTGGGGATTTGGCTACGTTCTAATAGCGTTAATGCTAATTGTCCAAAACGATAACCCAGCTCAATTTCGCCGCGCTCACATAATAAGTAGCCATAACTGGCATACGCGGCAATAGATTCAGGGGTATTGCCATAAGCAACAGATAAACGCACCCGTTTACAAATAATTTGATTTAATAAATTGGGCATAACCGCATATACTGGCGGACTGATAGCGAGCATAATCCGCATTGCTGCTTGTTTTTCAGCGTCTTGCATTGAAGGCAAGGCGGCTAAATTGTCAATAGGTCGCCCTGATAATGCTAAACGAGTCAATAAATGACTGATGACTCGCCCAATTTTTAAATGCTTACCATAAAAACGAATGTCTAATAATTTTAAAACAGTTAGACCAATTTCCACCGCTTCATGAGGTTTATTTTGTGCTTTACAGGCTTGCATCCGAATTTCATAAGCATGAACTTTATCCAAAAGTTGCCGCCCATGTTGCAAGATGGTTTTAACTAATTCTTCTGTTTGGGTAAATTGTCCGCTTAAATACGCTGCTTCTGCCGCTAAAATGGTTAACGACAGCATTAAACCATAGCAACGTTGCCAGCCTTCTTCCCCCAATAAATCTAAGCCAATCAATAAATATTTTAGTGCCGCTTCATAAGCCGTAGAATTACGCGCCCGTTGCCCCGCCATTAAATTTAAATGGGCTAAGTGGTCTAATTGTTCTTGGCATTTATGATTAATTTGCCCAACATTCAACTGGTTAACAATATCAAAAATCTGTTCGGCATGTTTTTCTTGCGGAATGGTACTGAGTAGCCATTGCCCTACACGTTCATGAATGGCTTGGCGTTGCGGTTCAGACAATAAATGATATGCCGCTTGTTGAATGCGTTCGTGCGCAAAACGGTATTCGGTAATTAAACTGTAGTGTTCATTAATTAATTGTTCTTTATCGCGTTGATTTTTTTGCTGAGTTAACGAAAGTTGCGAATTACTGTCAATCGGTAAAATCAGTTGTACCCGCACTGCTTCTTGTAACAATTGCGAGGTTTCATTCACCAGCATTTGCGAAACTTGCGCTAAAGTTTCCAGCGCAAATTGATTACCAATACATGCCGCTAGTTGTAAAGTGTGTTGTGTGGTTTGGCTTAACTTTTTGATTTCATGGGAAAGCAGTTCAACAACATTATCAGTTAAATCTCGTTGTTTTATTTGTTGAATATTCCATTGCCAACCGCGCCAATGGTTAGTGCTATCACTTGCACTGCTATCATTGACAAAATAAATCAGTTTGTCCTGATACAGCGTTTTTAGAAATTCGTTGATAAAAAACGGGTTACCGTGAGTTTTTTCAGCAATTAAGGTCGCTAATTCTTGTACTGCTTCAATGGGATGATGCAAGGTATCCGCGATTAAAGTCGTAATATGCGATAACGTCAGCGAGGGAATAGCTAACAGATAATGTGAAATTCCCAACGGGGGGAGATTATCAATAAATGCTTGTAAAGGATGAGGTTGGTTATTATTTTGCGTTAATTCATTATCGCGATAGGCAATAATCACAATAAGATTTTGGACTTGAGTTAATAAAGCTTCTAATAATTTAATACTGGCATTATCTACCCATTGCATGTCATCTAAAAAGAGAATAAGCGGTTGCTGCGGGGAGCGAGCAAAAACTTGTAACACTTTAGTCCACACGAATTGAAAGCGATTACGCGCTTGCAAACCACTGACTTCTTCTTTTAACGTCGTTGTGGATAAACGCGCTTCTGGCACATTGATAACTAAATTCATTTCTGGAATTAATTCCAGCAATACTTCTGCATTATTTCCTAAAGCCGTTAATAATTGCGTTTGCCAAAATTGCAACTGGGATTCATTTTCGGTCAATAATTGCTGTAATAAATCGCGCATCGCGGCAATTAAACCATGATAAGGCAAATCTCGCAAAAAAGGCGCGGCTTTACCCGTAATAAAATAGCCTTTTGCCCCTATTTTCTGCCGCAATTGATGAATTAATGCCGTTTTGCCAATCCCTTCATAGCCTGAAACTAAGATTAACCGCGCATAAAGTTGCGGTGTGCCAACTTCATTTTCTAGCAAAGGGTCAAAGCTGGGCGTAATAAGCCCTTCTGGATGTCCAATAAAGCTAATAATTTCTGTCAATTGTTCTAATTCCGCTTGTCGTCCATACAGACGATTGGGAATTTGCAAATGATTAGAAACATCTTGTAAGGCTAATTCAAATGGCGGAATTTGCCGATGTAGTAACCATT
>JACCEE011787005.1_pt1 | contig 36586 bp, 58 predicted proteins | sample 7449931 | NCBI WGS metagenome assembly JACCEE01 (sample SAMN15323457, study PRJNA562643) | freshwater metagenome | isolation source: river surface water | place: USA:Blue River Watershed | collected 2017-08-19 | reverse complement strand
GCTTGGGTCTATACTAAAATACTTTTTAGCAAAAGTTATATACGCATCATTATCAGAATTTAATTTTTTCAATCTGATAAGTTCGTCTTTCATTTTTTGTGCATCTTTAGGATCTAATTCTTTACCTGTTTTTACAGATAAAGGAACAGTAGTAGCATCTTTAAACCATGTAGGAGCCATGTCTTTAATGTACTTACTGCCAGCAGCGTAAGCAATTAGATTCTTAGTTAAGTCTCCACTATTTTTTTCTCCTGTTAAGTACTTCTTTACTTCATCAGGATCTATTTGAGCATTAGTGAATTTAATCAAATCTTTTCTTACATTTTCAGGGATATAAATATCCCCTTTTGCTTCCATCATTTGTGTCTTCAATGCTTCAGCAGCTGTACCAGCTTTAGCAAACTTTTCAAATCCTCCTTTTATCTTTTGAAGCATAATCATTCCTTCCTTGTCTTTCATGATTTTGCTGTAGTCATATCCATTTCTAGCGGCAATATCTTGAAGTATACCAGCAGCATATGGTCTTGCAACATCATTATAAACTTGGTAGGTATCAGGAACAGTTAGGAATTTATCAATAGCAGCTAAATTTTCCTTTACATATTTAGCTTTAGCTCGTTGCCTTTCGTCATAAAGACCCATCGGTAATAAACCTCCTGCGCCTGTATAAATAGTTTGACTACCTATCCTGCTTCCTGTAAATGTTCCAACAGCAATATCTCTACCTACAGTAGGATAATAATCTTGAACTCCTAATTTCTCTAATGCTAATACAGGAGCGTCAGGAATAGAAGTTTTAAGGTCTTTCTCTAATTGCTGAGTACTAGGGTCATAAGTTGGCTTTTGCCCAGTACTTAATCCTGTTGTTAATGTTTGGGATTGAGCATTAGCATTATTTAAGTTGTTAGCTATTTCTTTATCAGAAATATTATCAGCTTCAGCACCTATTTTCCTAGCGTTATCTAAATCTTCTGCTGTAGAGTTAGGGTCATTAGCAGTAGCATTTACTAGCGTAGTAGAGGCAGCACCTGTACTTGCTGAAACCGTATTGTTTAAGTTTTGTATAGCCTGGCTTTGAGCTAACTGATTTCTTTTTGCTTCTAACTCTTCAGGAGATAAGTCAGCCATATACCTATCAACACTAGATTCAATTGATTGCATTTGAGATGGATTAGAACCAACTCCTTCAAGATTTCTTTGTTTTTTTGTTTGTTCTATTTCAGATTCTCTAATTCTCTTTCTATCTTCTTCAGAGATAGAGCTCTGTTGCTTAGGCTGTTGTTGTGGTTGTGGCTGAGCCAAAGTTCTTAACCTTTCGCTTTCAGCTCTCTTTGCATCTTCTTCAATAGCCTTTAAGTTCGCTTCCATTTCTGAACTAGCAACCTCAGACTCATTTAATCTTTTTTTTCCTTTTCTTTCGTCTCTAGGCATGATACTATTCGGATTGGTTATCGTTTTTCTTTTTAGGTATTCCTCCTAAACTAGCTAATAAGTTAGAAGTACCATCAGATTGTAGTCTAGCTCCTTTAGCTGACTTTCTAGCAGAACGTAATAAAGACAAATCTCTTGATACATCAGCCATCTTACTTGTTTGTTCTTGCTCCATTCCTAATGCCTGACCTAATTGTTGTCCTGATTGAGCAGCAATGTTTTCAGCACTTTGAGCCATAAGCTGAGACAATACAGCAGGATTAGCTTGACCTCCAGCTTTAAAAGCATTTTGCATATAGTTACTAGCCATTCTATTAGCAGCGTTTTGCTGAGCATTGAATGCAGTTCCTGTTTCTAAACCTCTTCTTCTACGTCTAATAGTATTAAGCATTTGACGCTCCATAACGCTTTCAGATGGAGGCAATAAAGCATCAGATTTTTTCTCTGCCATTCTTCCTGCTATTGCTTGTCCTATACCTAATGCTGTTCCGCCTACAGAACCCTGTCCATTTCCACCAAGTGATCCTATTAATTGTGAGCCTTTTGAGATTATATCCATTAGTGCCATAATACTATTTTTTTCAAATTTAATAATTATTTCAATCCTTTGTATTGTACTGCTGTAGATGTAACTAGAAACTCCTCATCTTCAGTACTTACAATCTTGAATATCATTAACCTTCCTTGGTTCCTATAATGCGGAGCAAACAAGGATCTAGGTATATAACACTCATATCCAAAGTAATTCTTTATGCTTAGCGGAATCAATGTAGCATCCACAACAGAATCAAAAGAATCTGTTTTGTAGTCATCATAAGACTTATAGAAGTAAATCCTTTCTGGTTTACTATTTGAATTTACTCTTATTCTAATGAACTCTTTATCTATGATAATATTAGCATCAGCAACACCTGTCAAGTAACACTCCATGTCTTTACCATCTATTTGATTTCCAATGCCTAACTCATAAGTACCTGAACCTTTCATTCCAAAGAAATGATTCTTGTAATACAGGTATTTATCGTAGTTATATGAGCTTTGACATTGAAGTGATTGTTGCTGTGTTCCGTATATCAATGTGCTAAATTCAGACTCTTTATTTACTACAGCCTCAACATTCATTACATACTCTTTTGTAAGCACATTAAATCCTCCTGATAATCTAGAACCATAACCATCAAGTATTAGTGGATTAAATCTTCTGTTAAGTAGTTCAAAGAATCCTGTTCTAGCTATCTCAGTTAATTCGTTATTTCCAAATGCATAGGCACTAATACCGTTACAGAAGAATAAGACATTCGAATACTCAGCCCATGACCTCCATGTTTCATCATGCATTCCTATTGTCTTATCAATCCAAAGCTGATTTAAAATTCCTCCAACATCAGAACCTGTAGTGGCTAGTTCATTTGCATTTATCTCGTATAGCAGTCTTTTGTCTACCATTAACAAACAAACACCGCTATCTGTCATAGCATATAAGTTGTTCCCCTTATCTCCTGACAATGCGCTCCAAGCAAATTTAATCTCACCTGTATCATCTGATATGTCAAAGTAATTCTGAGGTAAGAATGTTCTTACTGATGGAGTGTTTTGTGCGTTTGAAGGTCTTTTAAGTGACCATATAATTCTAGTACAAAAATCAAGTTGCTCCTCAAATCCAACTGTTGGTACAGTTACAAATGTTTGATTTGTCTGTCTTTTTGAATAATCTATATTTACTTGAGGCGTAAATCTAAATCCTCCATAAGACCACAGATTCCACTCATATCCATAAGCATCAAAATAGTTAGGACTCAGGTTGTTGTCTGATTCAAATTGAGATCTATCCGCTGGATCTGACGCTCCCCATTTGTGAGGCCTAGGGATGTAGTTTATAAGTGGAAACGCTTGATCGCTAACTGCTTTATCAGGAGATTCTATGTTATACATGAAAGACAAGTTGATTCTAGTCTCTGCTGTCCAAACAGTTGTTAATTGTCTTATCTTGGCTATATCTGATTTAAGAGAATTACAAAACTGAAAATCACCAGTAAAATCATAATTCCAAGGGTCTAAACCTGCTCCTGTATTCTCCCATCTAGGATAGGTATCTGTATACACATAACTCTTAAGTGGGAATGGGGCATTCATTCTAAAATCATTATCTGGATATAACCATCCACCATCGTTATTAGAAGGACCTCCTCCTTTTTCATAAACATTATCTATCGGAGACCATATTGATTCGTTTACATAAGTGTCTCCACCAAATACTCTTACAGGAATTCTGTTGTCATACCTAACATAAACCTTGCTTCCTGAAGGAACCGTAGAGAATGTTTCGTATCCTAATATAGCATCAAAGTTAAGAGTGAATATTCTACATACACCATCAGTATCTCCTGATGTCTCTGTGCTTTTGTATACACCATAAATATCAAATCCATCTGTAAGTATTGGGTCATTATAAGGTCCTGGAGCCGCAGCAGCAATTCCTGCTAATATTGTTGCTTGATTAGGTGCTGATTCAAATTGAATATTCATCCACCTTTGTTCAATTTCATTTTGATCAACAACGTAAACAAATCTTTTTAAAGCACCATAAGTGGAAAGTCCATTCGTCTGTCCTGATAACTGAGGTATACAATCTTCCCATCTTTCAGAAACTAACACGGCAGACTGATTATTTGCTCCTGTAGATTCTAATACTAATGATTTAAATTTAATGTAATTACCTGTGTATCTATACTGAGTTGTTATTCCTGGATTTATGTTGTTCTCATCTCTAACTAAATTGATAACATAAAAAGGCTCTCTCCATTCGTTAACACCATCATTAGTAGCATCGTTACTTGCATTAGGTTGGCTATTCATCCCAGCTTCATTGTATATAGCACCTGTTACTGAATCATCTACTGTTATCTTAAAGTATGTTTGTCTAGTGGAATTTGTAGTTGTTTCTATCACTGACTCTATAGGAAATAATTGATTACCATTCGCGTTTCCACTAAAAGCAGGAGAGTCACCACTAATAGAATTTGTATATCTTCCGTAAGCTATATATCTATCTGGATCTGTAGGATATTCAGGAGAAAAAATACCTGAGTAATCACCTACATAAGGATTTATTTGATCTAATATATTATCTCCATCTTCTCTTAGAATCCTAGCGTATGTTATCATATCAGTGCCTTTTCTAATAGCTGATTCAAACTCTGTAATATGAGTATAAATCTCAGTAAAGTATCCTAAAGGAGATACTAATTGTATTTTATACGACCCTGGATTATTTATTAAATCTTCAGCGATATCAGGAGCAATATGTTCTAAGTCAGGGAAATAAGACCAAAATGCATCTGTCTCTTTCTGAGTGTCATCACCAAATAAAGCTGACGCTGGCCTTAGAGAATAAAATCCTAGACCTTGAGCTAATACTCTTCTTGCAGGATCAGTCTGAACTACTGAAAATCCTTCAGCATCACTTGGATATGTAGCCAACCCCCTAAAAGACAGACCCATAGAATAGTAATCTAATCCAAAACCTTTTGGCTTATAGGTAGTACCAGGACCACCACTTGTTGTTTTTACTTCTTTATTTACGCCTTTATGTAAGATTGATTGACTATCTCCTTGACGTACAGGACTCATTTCAAAATAACCATAACCATCTACATCCTCATCTTTATATTGGTAGAACAAAGGATCATCAGGTCTTTCATCATCTTGATTAGTTTTTGCTACAGCATCATAATGATCAAACACCTCATGCGTCTGAGTTACAACTCCATTTGTATTCGCGGCTCTTACTGTTCCAAAATATGATATCTCTTCTGTATCAGAGCTTGTTATGTCTCTTCTATTTTTAAATTCAAAATTTTCTAAACCTGTTATCTCTTTAGCATAAGATGGATTTGAATCTTTATCAAAAATAATAACACCAAATCCTGTTCTCTCTCCCCTCATGTTACTCTTGTACATAGCAGCATTATAAACGTGCTTATGACCTGGCTTACCAATCTTATGTATAGCAGGGAATCCTGTGTTACCCAACACATCAACAAATGTAACTTCGCTGTTAATGTCTCTGTTGTTATAACCAATGTTCATTAAGTACAAACGCTGATTAAAGTAACGTATTGATTTTGCTCTTCTTATAGACGAGAAAGATTGAGATTCTTCTTCTAATGTTAATGTTTGAGCTCCTATGTATTGAGCTTCTGCTCTGTCTAATAGATTCAACACGTTCATTCCATCCAATACAGGAATAGAAGCTATAATCTGAGAAACAGGAGGAACACCTATTGCATCACCAGCATACCAAGAGTCTCTTCTTAATTCTAAGAAAGAGTACTCATTGTAATTCTCATATCTTAATCTTATGTGATTACCATAAGGAGTAGAAGAAGCTATGTTAGGGTCTGATGAATAAGTCTTAGAATGAGGGTATTGAGGACCCCAATCTGAACTATTACTTCTAACAACAGGTATTAACTCGCTGATTGGAGCGAAGATAGTTCTTTCTCCTTCTTGATCTACTAGCCTATAAGAGTATGAGTAACTACCCACGCAAAGACCTGATGTACCAATTACATAATCATAACCAGTGCTGCCTACCACCTGCTGAATAAATGCAGGTTTATGCATAACTGTTATTGGAGGTAATGCATACGCATCAGGATTAAATTCAGAAAAATACTTCTCAGTACATTCACCACCTGGAGTCATTGCTGAGTTATCCATTAGGTCTAGTACATTAAATATCATTGGAGGAGTATTGTTATTTGTTATGTAGAACTCACCACCAATACAGCTTTCATTCTTATCGTATTGCAATGGATAATTTAAATCCATTGGAAAATCATCGCTATACAAAACTATCTGACCATCAATCCTAATCATTGGATATTCAGTAGGATCTGTTGATGCCCATATCTCAACAATGTGACCATTGATTTCTTGAGCCATCATACATTCGTAGCTATCAAATGTCAATGTAGATGGATCAGGGGCATTACATCTATTATCGATAAGAGGATATAATATATCTTCTCCCTTTATTTTCTTCTTTGCTAAATTATCTCCATCCATGGAAACACTACGCATATTCAATGCGTCAACGTGCTCTCCCTGCTCGTTGTTACCTAATATCTCTTTATTGGTATCAGAATTAATACCTTTCTCATAAGTCTTATTATCGTATGGATGGTGTTGTTGCTTGTGCATATTCTATTTTTTAAAAGGAAACCTTTTGTTTAAAGCATCTTGTCTTTCTTTGCATCCGCAATCAGCATGACCAGTTGCCTTAGCTACAAATTTAGCAACTTTATTCATTTGGGTCATTTTAGCTACCTTAGCTACAATATCTCCCATTCCTCTAGCGTCTTTGAATAGGTTAAGATTTTCCATATCACCACTTTACGGCATTGCTCCAGTAAGCTGCGCTTAGTTTTCCTTTAGCTATATTTTTAGCGTGACGAGCTTTAAATCTTTTTCTTCTGTTAGCATAAGCTTCAGATTCGTTGGCTTTCTTAGGTGATCCCTTTACGCCTTGTTGTCCAAATCTAATAATCTTTTCCGTACCATTAGAACACGCCTTAACAACGTGAGACTTCTTAGGGTGACTAGGAGTGCTTCTAGGAGAGTTACACTTCATTGAAGCTTTGTTTAATTTATCTGCCATCTTATCTAAATTTAGCTGTTTTTTCTCTTATCTTTTTTGGCTGAGCTACAACTCGTTTCCAAAGTGCAGGATTTGATTTTTTTGCTGTGCTCATTACTTATGATACATTGATGAGATGTACTCTTCCATAGATGCTTTCTCTTTGGAATCCATAGCTTTAATTCTTTTTCTAGCTTTGTTCCAAGAACCTGTAGTTAAGTTTTCTAAATCATCTTTAGCATCTGCCCATAAGGCCCTGTAAACTCTTGGCTCTCTTATTTTCATTGCTTCAAGGAACTTAACCTTTACATAGTCAACAACAGCCCTCTCAAAAAATCTAGGAATAATTGGTAAATCACCGTTCTCTACGCCCATGCTATTAGCAATGAATCTAATATAAGAATAAGCCTTACACTCTTTACTGAACATCATGATTCCCTCAAATATGTTGTAATAATATTTAGGACCATAATAACCCTGCATATTATGCGTGTAAACTCTTTGATTAGGTTGATAGATATCAGAACCATTTGATCCATCATCTTTTACCTGTGCTGTATATCCATCTCCACTATAGTTGTTATTGAAAAGTCTTTTCCAATAAACCATTTGAGTCTTCATTGGATTACATAAAGAACCATTATAAAGATAAATCTCCCTAACATTAAATATGTTCTTAGGCATTATCAATTGACAATTATCAGGGAAATCATAATCAAATTGCTCTCTCTTCCAAAATGTGTCAATAGACAATTCTTGCATAGCATCCTGAATACGAGATTTATACCATCCCTCTGAGAATCCTTTTTTGTAGTCAGCATCATTAACTGTCATAGTGATTTCAGCCAATAAGTGGTCTACGGATACAAAATCGTTAGCTGTCATTATTGTTGAGTTTGAGTAGGTTGAACATCAGGAAGATTTACAGCTCTATTCGAATACATTCTAGTATCTAATTCAGCTTCATCTTCTCCTTCATTTGTTACTTCTTTAGGCATCAACATAATGAATCTACCTAACTGTAGCACCTGCATAATCAAATCTCCAATCATCTCATCAGGAAGAGGGATTTCACTATCAATATCGCAAAGTACTTTAGGATCTAATGATGACTTAACAGCTATCTCTACATCATTAACAGGAACACACTCTATTCCTAATAGATAAATTCTATTTACAGGTGACCCATCAATGTTATGTCCTATACGATAAAAGTAAGGATTTGTTGATGTAGGCTTAGTGTATTCATCCATATATAATGTTCTGATAGCTCCAACATTAGTTCCTTGGAATCTTACTTGAGCAAATGCAGGACCCTCACAATTACAGGTTTCTTCATTGTATGTTATGTATACAATACCTGCGTTGTTTGGTAAATCCATTATTTGAACTGGTAAATCTATGTATTTCCTTCCCTTGGAATCTGTTAATACAGCAACAGAATCAAATGTAGAAGTGAATAAGTCAGTGTTGGTTGCTAATGTCTGCTGTACTCTTAGCTTATTAGCAATAACCATAACCCAATATAGGATTTGGTTAAATGTAAAGTCCGCATCGTCAAATGTCGAATTGAAACTTTTCTGAAGGTCATATACTACATATCTATACGTCATCTTACAATACGCTTATTAATTGTTGAATATCTTGAGCTGAGACACTGTATATACTTGTTTGGTCTCCTTGTTTGTAAGCAATATAATTCAATGCTTTGTCAAACAATAATTGAAACACACTATGAGGAAAGTTAATCTCATCTGCTAGTGTAACAATTTGTGTAGGCTTCTTAGCCCAAAATATAGTAACCTCTTCATTTGGAGATGAAGGTCTTATTTCAATTTCTTGCGTATGATAAGAAGAAGCAGGAGTTCTATAGTTTATAGGAGTCAAATAAGCATATAACTTTAAATCATCACATATCTGATTTCCCTGATAACCTGCTTCAAATGGGTTATCATAGTTTGTTGCCCACTCTTCAAGATTCAATCTCTTACAAGACAATCTAGACGATACATGAAGTTTATCATTTAAATAATAACTTCTAGTAGCATCAGGAGTAGCAGGAGCAGGAATACCTGCAATCTTACTTGTTGTTGGTTTAGGATATACAGCCAATATAGACCATACCTCCGATGGGAATACCGTTAGGGAAACTCTAGAGGTGTTACTTGTACGAAACACCCCTGAGCTAGACAATTCCCTAAAAAACTCTTCGCCTATTTTATCTTGTCCATACGCAGCATTAACTACAGATGTCAACCATTTAATAGAAGCATTAATGGCTGGTATAATATCCAAATCATCTCTATAGTAATCTGAATTCTCAGCATCTAGAGCGAATACAATCTGATTTCTTAATTCCTGCGCTGTAAACATAATTAGCCAATTGTTTTTTCAATTATAGTTCTTGACGTACTAGCATCAACTCTAGCAGCCTTCAAGTTTCCGTATAGAAGTCTATCTTGTTGATTGATAGATCTCTTAGCAATTAATTCAATAAGTTGTCTTCTCATTGATTCTGGGCTCTGTGTTATAGCAACTCCTTCTTGCTTAGCCCTTTGAATCATCTGCATATCAGATAGTCTTGAGATAGACTGCTGAGCTTCAACCATTTTCTGAGCCCATGTAGAGTCAATATTCAATGCTGATTCCATATTCTCATAGAATGCAATACCATACTGACTATGACTTCTTAAGTAATCAACTTCAGATCTTGATTGAATCTTAACAGAAGATACAGATACAACCTGTGTCTGCTTTCCTGTCTTTCTTTTAGTTCTAATCAATGGCTTAAACTTAATTGCACCATGTGGTGGCTCAGTCTCTTCTCCTCTTCTCTTATCCCCATGGATAGAAAAGTTAAATGAATAAGCAAAAAATACTACTGGAGTATCTAACCAATCTTCTTCTAAATCTTGAACATACTCAAGATCTCTTGACATTTCTTCTTTTGCTTCCTGAGTTTTTATTTTGGAGATTTTACTATTGAATGTATTCAATAATTTATCTTCCAACTCAGTCATCATTTTTTGTACAAGAGACAATGGTAATGAAGGCTCTTTTTCTACTTCTTCTTTTTTTGGCTCAACAACTTCTTCTGGAGCCACATCGTTTTGTGCGTCAACACCATCAAATACTGTTTCTTCAGCTTTTGGAGTAACGTCTTCTATTTTTTTTATCGGCATTTTGTTAATTTTTAATGTTTTAAATAAAGGGGAGTACTTAATTCCTCCCCTTTTATCTCTAGTTTATAGTTTGACTAAGACTGAAGATCTAACCAAGCACAAGCTAGTGGGTTATGGAATTTAACACCCATGTTACAGTCAACCCATACGTCACCGTAACGCTTAGGAACTCCATCCTCTAACTTCAAGGTATCTCCTGAACGCTCACCCCATAATTGAGTTCTCTTGATGTTTTTCATATCAAGGATTACAATTCTGTTCTCGAAAGAACCAGGGAAAGATGCAGCATCTTCGAAACGCTTAAATGGAACAAGAACGATACGAGATGAACCTAAGTTCACTTCTTTCAAGTTCAATAAAGCGATCTCATCATTTGGTGCATAACGAGTTAATTCTTCTTTGTAAGCCAAAGATAAAGCTCTGTGTACTCGTGGAGTCATGTAAGCCATACGAGCTTGACCATAATCACCATATTCAGAAGATAATACCATATCTTCGAATGCATCAACCAAAGTAGCAGATGTAGCAAGAGCATTTGGAGAACCAGCTTCCAACATAGATGTAAATACACCACCTGTTGTTTTTGCAGGAGTACCATCAGCTGTGATTACTTCACCTTTTTGTCCTGTCCAGAATGCGTTAGAAAGGTCGATTCTGTGTTGGTTGAACATTGCGTTACGCTCCATTTCTAAGAAGTTAGAAGTCGTACCCATGTTTTTCAACTTGTGTAGTTCTACTTCAGAGTAACGGATAGCCTTGTTAAACAACTGGATGTAGTTAACACGCTCGATTGTAGAAGCGCGGAAGTACTGAGCAAAACCATCAGAACCATCGTGATCTACAGAAGATACGTTAGCTAATACATCATCAGCAGCAACTGCTGGTAAAGTATCACCATTGTAAGGAGAAACTGTAATTGTCAACAAAGAAGTGTCAACAGAAACAACACTACCTTTTTGTCCGTTAGGATAAGAGATAATTGTGTTTGTTGAGATATTGTCTGTAGACGTAACAGAGATAGTTTGAGTAGTTGGGTAAGAAACCGCAGCAGCAACAGCTGTAGCTACAAGTGGCTCACGTTGGTAACCCATCTCTTGGTAGAAGAATTCGTCTGAATTCATCTGCTCAGCAGCAACCATGTTCAACAATTTCAAGTCCATGAACTGTTGTGGAGCAGCATCAAAGATAGCTCTGTTAGTTAATTTTTGTACCAACAACGAAATATCGTGTCCGTACAACGCAGCATACTCCGAACCTACGGAGTTGTAGTTCTGATTAAGGAACTTTGAATTTGGATCGTTATACAACATTTGTTTTTAATTTAAAAAGTTTACAATTTACGCATAAGGGTCATTCTTGAATAATCCACTCAAATGACCTAAAGCTTTCTGATCCACTCCAGTCGGCATAGCCGCTTTCTGTTTTCTTACTGACTTAGGACTTGAGTCAACTATTCGTTGATTCGCCTCAGTTTCACCTTTCCTTTGCGCAATCTTTTTGACAGATTCCAACATTTTCTTGCCGTACATAGCGTATGCTACAAGCTCAGCTGCATCATCGTTATATGTACCATCAGCATTCATAAACAAATTGTCTACCTTCCCCTCAACCAAGATAGACCGAATCTTATTGATTTCTGCCTTACTGAAGTCAGGGTAAGCCTTACTTAGATTCTCCACGGAAAGGATTGCTGTCTTCTTCATATTCTGAAATTCAGATTTCTGTCGATTCAAATAATCCTCACGTTCTTTATCTAACGCTTGTTTGTCTTCGGAAAACATTCGTTTTGTCGAATTAGCCAAAAGCTTTAATCGGCTTTCATACTCAGAATCACTTAAGTCTCCATTTTCATAGTCGCTTAACAACTCCTCGTATTGATCACCAAAATAGTGCTGGACAAGGCTCTCAGGACTTTGCTTACCAAAATCTCCTGAAAAGTCCAGTCTTCCAGACGAATCAAACGCCCTTGTGAAGTCTTCTCCATTAGCCCACATCTGAATACCTAAACGCAATTCGTAAGGCATTGCATTTAAATCAGAAGTTAAAGCTTCATATTCTTTCTTTAACTCAGACCCCTCTTGAGCCTGATTTCTCCAAGTATCAACAGAAGAAAAGAATGTTTCAGGATTCTTGATTCCGAACTTAGAAGATATTAAATCAACCATTTCTTTAGGAGGTTGAAAGTTAAGTCTGAATTCCTTACCTTTCTTAGGCTCCTTCATGATTCCAAAAATATCAACTACATCATCCTCTTCATCCTCTTCATCCTCTTCATCTTCATCCTCGTAATCCTCGTCTTCGTCTGCTTGAGAGCTTGCTTGAGATATACTAGCTATCAAGTCTTGATACTCTTTAGTGCCTGCAAAACCAGGATCCATACTGGCTAAAGCTTCCACCTGTCTAAGTTGATCCTGCAATTCAGGAGCTAGGTCTTGAACCACTGGGGCATCAGACAAACTACTTACTGCACTTTCAACTTCTCTTTCAAAGTTGTCACTCATAATTAATTATTTTGCTTCAAAAATACAAATTTATTGTTTAAGTTCATTTTTAATAATGTCTCTTTCAGTTTTAGCTCCTTCTTTCAATGCTACTTTCTCCATTTCTTGATCATGTGAAAGTTCTTTCATAGCAACATCTTGTTCTACTTGAGCTTGTTGTGCTTGAGCCATCTGAGCCATCATATCTTGTTGTTGAGCTCTTCCTTGAATCATTCCTTCATTAGCGGCTTGATCAGCTTTTTGTTGAGCCATCAACTTATCTTTACTGTAGTTTCTTAATTCTTTAGCTACTAATTCAGGGCTAGCTCTATTGAATAGATTAGAGAATATTGTAGCATCAATTAATCCTGCTTGCAACAATGTAAACAATAATTGATTTGCAGCATTAACCCCTTGTTCTGGAGTCTCTGAACGCTTAAGGAATATTCTATAATCCTGTAGTAAATGATCTTCTGTTATGTTGATTCTAGTAAGTCCTTCATCTCCAACAATCATAGCTAATTTCCTAGGATTGTCGTGATAGATAGCTTTACCTACCGTAGCAATATGTTGATACGCTTGTTTCAATATAGAAGTCAAAGCCCAATAGAATGGCTCCTGAACTAAAGAACCTCTTTGTATTTGAGCTTCGATTACACCAACTAATACATCGCTACCACCTTGTGTTCCTGTCATGGCCTCATTTACACCTGTTACATCTTGAATAGATTGCTGAACAGATTGGATAACCTGGAACATTTGAAGGGTTCCTGAGCCTATGTTTGTACCATAAGTTCCAACAGCATTTTGAACTGAACCAACTCTATCCGTATCTACGAATATAGGTTTAGAAGAGTTTATGTTTCTAACCATGTCAGCTTCTCCATCCCTATCGTCTACAGCAGACTTAGATATAACAGTTCCTGTTCCACGCATATTTGCCATTTGAGATTCAACAACAGATAATGTTCTGTTTAAGAATCTTTGTGGATCGATAACGTCATCAAGTGGAGTCAATACTTCTCCTCTATCGTAAACCCAAGTGTAACACTTGTATGGGAATTTAACATTAGCAGGATCATTTAATTCCTTCTCTTGATAAGGAACTACACCAAACTCAAGAATAATATCTCCATATCCAATTTCCTCTTGAGGAATAAGAATACAATAACGAAGTACATCTACATAAATAGTGTGCTTCTTTTTATCACCCATTTCATCCTTATGCTTTTGCGTTTGAGGCTCAATGAGATCTTTATCTGTATACTTAGAATTGGCATCATTAATCATTGTATAGTAAGGATATCCGTATTCGTCAACAACCCATCCATACTCTCTTCTCTCTACGTCTTTCCAATATGTTTCGTAAACTGGAACCTTTCCACCAGGTATAGTGTAGATTCCGTTTACTATTTTATGCATAGAGTTCTGATTAGTTCTATTAGAATAGTTCTCAATAGCTTCTCTTTCCTCTTTATTTAAGTCTTGAAATCTTTCAAATATAGAAGGAGAATCCATGTAGTACCATTCACCCATAAATTCAGCATCTGTCAAGTCAGGCTTTTTAGCAGACATATCCCACATAAAGAATAATGGGTTAGTAGATTCTGCTACATAGTTCTCTCCTGCCTCATATCCTTTATAGATACCAACACCACAGATTGCAAGGTTCCTTGTTATTTGAACCTTCAACTCATCCATGTTTATTTCATTGGTAACATACTCCAACAAATTATTTATATCAGTTTCATAATTATCGACAAAAGTATTTAAGAATAGCTCCTCAGTTTCAAATTCAGTATCTTCTAGCGGATTGTATTCTTTTAGAATGTCTTTAAAGAATGGCATACTCTCTGCCATCTTATGTATTGTTTTTAACTTTCTTAAATCTTCTTCTCTTTTGTTTATAACAAAGTCAGACACACAATTAGCTTTCGCATTGTATGCTAAACGAATAGCATTACCAACATATTGCTGCACCATTGGCTTGATTACGTTCTTTGTCCACTTTAGCCTGTTTCTTACGTCTCCAGACTCATCAAGGAAGAATGCTTCGATATCTTCATCAAATATCCATTGGCCATCTTGACCTTTGAAAAATGACCAGTTTATTAAGCATTTATTGATGTATCTTCTATAGATATAATTGCTCATTACTGACAAACAGTATTTCGCATATCTCTTGTGGTAATCTTTATCCTTTTTCCCTTCTAATTTGTTAGGGCGAATATTACCATTGCTAAACATGAAACTCATATCACTTCAATATGTCGTTAATTCCTACCATTACTTCTTTCCTAGTCTTTCTCTCCACGGTCTTAGCACCATATGAAGATTCTAGGATTTTTACCATCTTTGGAAGCTCATCATAAACCTTCACAACCAAATCGGTATATTTCTTCTTATCATCTATATCCATAGTCTTTAATGAATTACTGTCCACAACAATCATATCATTAAGAACTTCAAACATATATTGACTCATCAACTTCGCTCTAAGCCTGTATTCAGGGTTAAAGCTCTCCATCCTCCTAATGCCTTTAATAATATCTTCAGGTATATTACCATTTGACATTTCTTCAAGGTCTTTCCTTACATGGAAGTCTTTTCCGTATGTAAGTTCAAGAGCTTTTTGTACTCTTTCCTTTTTGTTGCTAAGCCTGTAAATTGGACTTGTTCTGTTTCCAATCAACCAGCAGAGTCTTATTTGCTTTGAGTTTAAATCTTTGAACTCTTCTAATTCAGCTAAATCAGGATACTCTAATTTAACGTCTTTATCTGTCTCTAGGCCAAAGATTATTACTTCTACTTCTTTTTCTGCCATAAAAATATAAAAAAATAGGGTAGGCAATTTTATACCTACCCTACAAAGATAATCAAATTTTGATTAGACAGCAGGACATCCTAAATAGTCAGCAACTGTAGTATAAGCTCCGCTAAGGATATCAGTTAATCCAACATCAAATGCAGCAGTTCCTGCGTCATTAGAATCTGTGTAAACCAATACTCTAACAGGCTTAACAACTTGAAGACCATTCACGATATTGTGACGAATCAATTTTCTGTAAGTAATGATGAATCTGTTGTATTCACCAGTTGACAATACAGTTGTATTGTTTGGCACATACTGAAGAACTTCATTTGCAGAACCTACAGGAGAAACCCATGCAACTGAATCTGTAATAGCAGATCCAGAAGGAGCAACTACATTTAATGGTCCGTAACCAGCAGCACTAGCTGTAATTTCCAATACATTAGCACCAAGATCAGCAGCAGTAAAGTAAGCAAATGTATCAGCATTGATACGAGCAACGAAAGCATCAAGTAACTCTTGAGTTGTTGCTGTAGCATCCAAAGAAACTGTATAAGTTCTTGGTTGATAAACAGCATTTGTCTCAGTACCACCTGTAAAGAAACTAACTGCATAAGGAGCAGAAATAGTCAATGTGTAAACACCATTGTTTACGATTGTAACAAGAGATAAGTCAACTTCAACAATATTTGCAGTACCTGCTGTATAAGCATCATACTTGAAGTTTAACCAATCTGTTGCCTTAAGGATTAAAGCGTCATTTCCAGCTTCATCCAAAACAGTCAATACACCATTAGCAAGCACGTTATCCGCACCATCTACAGGCGTGTTCAAAACTACGACAGCATCTACGTCTAGTTTTGGTAATTTAAATAAAACAGCCATTTTGTTGTTTTTTGTACACCGAACCAAGTTCTGTGTTGGTTAATAATTAAACACTGTGCTAAAACACAACGCAAATGTAATATTTTTTTTAAAATGTATTTTTTTAATGAAAATGTTTATCTTTGTCTTAGCAATTAGACTTCAGACAATGTTTTTTTTTTATGTTAACGATATAGAGCCCTCATCCTTTCTAATTGCTACGAGGGCTCTTTTTATTTTTTAACTATGGAATCATTTAAAGTTGTTTGCATAAACGACAAAGGAAGGCCAACAAACTATGTTGGAGAGTGGATACAGAAAGACTCTGTTTATACCGTAGTAGAAGTTAAGTTTTTAATAAATCAAAGAATGGCTGCTGGTTTTAAACTAGCAGAAGTGAAGATGGGTGAAGACTCCCCTTATCAATTCTTTTTCTCTAATAGATTTCGGCCATACGATCAGACAGACTCTGAGACATGGACAGAAGAAGTATTAGAAGAGTTGTTTCCAGAGGAAACGTATGTAGACGCATTATGAGTCCTGAACTAATACTTGAATTAAACAAGTTTAACAGCATCATATTCAACGAGTTACCTCACACATATAGCTACAATGGTTTAGATTGTAGGTCAGTAACTACTATACTTGGTGACTACAAGAAAGATTTTGAAAAAGATAAGATAGCTTTTTTCTACGGAAAGAAGCACAAGATGTCTTCTGATGAAGTTATTGAGATGTGGGATTCTGAAAGAGACAGGGCTTCCAATGTGGGGTCTCATATTCATAAGTATATGGAATTATCTTGGAATGGAAAATTATACACAGAATCAGAAGATAATCTTCCTAGTTCTTTAGTGTCTATATGTAATCAATTTATAAATGAATCTAAGAATAAGTTAATACCTGTTCGTTCTGAGTTTATTGTTGGAGATTTCAATAAGAAAGTTTGTGGAATGATTGATCAGATATTCTATAATGTTAAAGCTGGAGAGTATCAGATTTGGGATTGGAAGACAAATAAAAAAATGAGACATTCTAGTGAATTTGGGAATAAAATGATAAATGGTTTGAGTCATTTAGATGAGTGTGAGATGAATACTTACTCCTTACAATTAGCCTTGTACAAAAAAATTATACAAGAGAACACGAATATTGTTCTTGGAGATTCATATATTTGTTGGATAAACGAAGCGGAGATGTTTCCTAGAGTGATAAAAACATTTGATTTCAAGGAAGAGGTGGATTTAATTTGGTCCAACTTGGCAGCATGAGTACTAAGTCATCGTACTCTAGCAATAAATTAAAGCAGGTTCTTGAAAATGGAACACAACACTTCATCGCTAAATCCTATGTGTCTACTAAGTTTGATTATGACAGGAGAATGCCTGAGTATTTTCTCTATTGGGTAAACTTAAATAAGGGTACATTTGAGTCTGATCCTAATTATCATAGGATGTCATGCAAACTTATGAGTCCTAAAGAAAAGAAATATTTTAAATCCATATTGGATGAGTACAAGGAAGCTGTAAACAATCGACATGGCGTTATATGGGAAAACAAAAAACTAGGATTTGACAAAACCCTAGTTGTTGTATCTCAATTAAGACTAGAGATATAAGATTTACTTATTCCCTAAATATAATCTTTTTTTATCGGAGTATTTTAAAGAAACAGCTTTAGCTTCTTGTCCAAAAAAATCACTAAAGGTTTCGTTTTTAACAGAGCCTATAGATGTTCTTTTCTTTACTTGCTCTATTGGTCTTCCGATTACCTCTCCTGGGTTTTTTATTTGCTCTTCCATGATTATTAATTTGAATAGGTTATTACGTTAGCGGCCTCTGCTAAAAACTCAAGGTTAATAAAACAAATGCCTTGTATATTTGTAGGTGCATTAAAAATAAAAGTAATAAAATAGTCTCCATCAGATGCTATAGAGTTGTCCATTATAACAAAAGAAAAACTTAAATTAGTTGTATTGCTTGTAGCAGAATTTTTAACCACTGAAGTGTTGTCCATTTTTGTAGAAACATTCTCAAAGGTATTTACATTTCTAGCGTTTATAGTTGTAGAATCTGAGTAAAGAAGTAATCCTTTATCTCCAGATATAACGCCAACAAAGTTTGTAAATATTCCTGTTCCAGTCATTTTAATAACCCCTTCTAGCTTATATCTCTTGTAAATGGTTCCATCTGAACCTGTTATCAACCCTGGAAGCTCATATAACGCAGACTGAACAGCAGGGTCTAGCGTTCCATCTGTTAGTGTTATGTCTTGAACTTTATTACTAATCAAGTACCTAATATCTTCAACAATATTATTTTCATTTTTATTAGACAGGGCTCCTGTTTTTAAAAACGATTTCTGAATATATGCCATAACTATTTTTTTTTTACAAATATAATTGTTTTTAATTAAGAACTTTTAGAACCCTTCCTGTTCTCACATCTACTTTTGCTAGTTTCATTCTGAAGTTTGTCTCTTTTGATTGGACATACCTTGTAACGACATGGGTATTTTTTTCTTCTTCCTTGATATTTGTAGGCTCGTATCTAGCGTGTGCCTGTGCGTTTATATAAGCAAAGGTAGCTGCGAATATGGTATCATCATAATCATACCTGGTATCTGCTGCTTGGTATCTAGTTTGTCTATGACTAGTAGCTGTCTTCAAATCTTTCTCTACGAATGTTTTTAACTGCTCCCATAGCCATGGAACATCCATTGAATGTCCGTAAGAGTCTAGCATTTCCTCTGTTTTTGCTATAATCCTTGGAGCCGTATTAGCTTTATTGGAAACTCCAAACCATTTACCTCCATGTGTTTGAAAATATTCAGGTAATTGGGCATTAGCGGTGAATTTGCTTTTAAATCCGTGTATTTCTTGGAAGTCAACGTGCATATCTCCGATGTTGTTCTCTACGAGTTCCTTTACCCCTCCTCTTTTTTGCTGATCATAGTATAGACTTTGAAGTAATACCTGTAGGTATGTGTATTTAAACTTCTTATCCCTATGGAATACTACAGAAGATATGCTATTTGTAAGGGAATCCCATATTACGCTACACATCATAGAGTGTCCTGTCTCTGAGTTGATGGGGTCAGTACCTTGATACCATCTATTTTTCCAACATTCTGCTTCAGGTGGATGGTGAACAATCATTGATGTGGTAGATATGTCTTCTCTTCCGCTAGTTCTCACCCATCTTGCACCTGTTATTCTGTATTCGGTAATTAAATCAGGAGTAGGTTGTGACATATCCATGATAGGATCAAAGAATCCATATTCTATTGGGGTATCTTTTCCGTATATTTCGGAAAGGCGTTGGTTACAGAGGTGTATTGGCACGAGGGTCCTAGCTTTTCGAAGAAACATATCATCAATGGTGATGGGATAGTGCTGATGAAACTGTACTTTTGCAATTTCTCCTTTTTTGGTTCCTTCAAGTGCAAGGTATGCTTTTCTTTCGTTGTTGATGTGCTCGTCAGTGACACCTCTTCTTGCGTATGCGTTGAAAAATAGTGGTATGATTCCATATTCAAAATTATTTTCTTTCCATTGTTGGAGGCACATTTTAAATTCTGCTTCGAATACAGAACCTCCTTTGTCCATTTCCCCACCTGTTCCCCAAGCGATAAACTGCTGTTGCATAGTCATCTTCTTGGTTTGTGGATTATATTTAAATAATGCAGGTCTACCTTCACGCATCATCTCTCCGAATATTTCGAATAGACCAATCTCATCGATAAATACTGCTGATGGTGATCCACCATTGATAGCATCTACCTGTGGGCTATCTACCTGGAATCGTGAAGCACCCCCTTCATCTCTACCTTTTCTTTCTCCTTTTTTATCAAAGGACATAACTTGATCGGTCCAGTTCTTTACCTCCTGAGCCATGAAGTGCGGTATTTTTGTGTATGTCCACTTCACCTTATCCCTGAATATTTCCACCCCTTTATCTTTTGAGTGGGTAACGAATTTAATGAAGTAAGACTTATTGAAGTTTACACGTTTCATTCCTGCTAGACACATGGTAGTAGTAAAACCAATTTGTCGTGCTTTACCAATCATCATGGAATATCCGCAGTCATATAGAAACAGGAGTACACGTTGTGCATCCCATGCTTGGTATCTAAGCATACCGTTATCAGCCTTATCTTCCTTTATCCATCCGTACTTATTACAGAAGTATAGCGTATTGTCTTTGCACTTCTGTATTTCGGTAGCTAGCCAATGCCACTGGTCTTCTTCTGTTTCTAGGTCTGTAATTATGGTATCATCTTCTAACCATTCCCTTGCCTGTTCACAATAGAGATCGAAGGCTTTGTATTTTATTTTATTTTGCCAACCGCTGTTTATGGAATCAATCCAATTTACAAATTCTTTTGGATATTGAAACTCAGGATGTGATGGATACCAATCTGAAGTTTTAATACCTCTTATTTTTTCTTTTGCCATAAGCTATAAAAATGAGGGCTACCTCAATTGATAGCCCTTAATGTTTGCATCCACAATTGGATTCTTTGCCTTTTTGTTTTTTAACCTTTTGGGCTTTAGCATAAGCCTTCTTGATTAACTTAGGATCAATGCCTGACTTTTTGTCTAGGTAAGCCATTAATAGTTTTTCATTTTTTTAGTCTGCTTAACTTTAAGAGACTTTCCTTTAGGCATTTTTTCCATTTTCTCTTCGCCTTTCATCATTTCGGCTTTCGCCATAGCCATCTTAAGGGCTTTTCCTACTTTTTTCATTTTACTTTGTTTTTAAATTATTCCTTATTAGTACTTTCTAAATGTTTTGTCGCAAGAAGAAGTTTTTTCATTGGACTAATATAAGGAGTTTTAGTTGTTTTTATTTTTTGAGGGGTGTTATGCATATAATCCTTAAATGTTGTTACGCTTTTTGTTCCTGTTGGGTTTAATAAAGACTTTTTATTTTTAGGGTTTTTAACAGCCACAGTAACATCTGCATCTCCTTTTTTAATAGCTTTTTTAGCCTTCATTTTAGCAAAAGGGCCTTCAAAGTAACTTTTACTTTTCAAGTTAACTTCATCTAAATTTTTGTTTTTAGGCTTAGGTTCTGGACCTCCAGATTGTTTTGCTTTATTATAAGCTGCTGTAATTTTAGATTTTAAATTCATTTTACTTTGTCTTAGGGTTAATCACAATATTTTTTATCCTTAGTATTCTTGTACATCAGTTTGAACTGTTGTTTAGAAGTTGGAGCTTCGTCTTTAAGTGATGCTATAGCAGGAGCATTACCTTCTACTCTACCTTTGTCAACATAGCTACCATTTTTCTTTGGGTTTGACGCCCAGTACTTATCTGTTTTCATACTAATTATTTTGACAAATATATACAATATTTTTATTCTTCATATTTAGGCATATCATTGTATTTCTGCACACTATAAAATATTTTCTTAAGTCCTCCTTTATAAAAGTATATAGGGTTAACCATATAGGTTCTTCTATTTCTTTCCACCTCAAACCTAATAAAGTCTTTTTGTATCAGCTCCTTCATGGAAGACAGCATATACCTATTGCTAATACCTGTCACTTGTTGTATATCCCTGATGCTATAATTCTTAAGAATATTCCCATAGTTCATTTCCCTAACAAAGAACCTAAGTAATTTATTAGATATGGGTTTCATTGTATCTAGCTCATCGATAGTTTCGGTAAATGCAATATGGTATCTCATCTTCTTTCTCTTGAAGATATCTTGTAACACATTATTTACTGATTCTGAGTATGCCTCGGCAAGGGGAACTATATCCCCATTTATATCTTTGTAATATAAATCAAGGTCTTTTTGTTTATGGGCAAGAACTCTATCCGCCTCCAACAATATTAAATCAAATACTATATTATTCATATATCATATTCATTTTTTATCTCCACATCGTAACCTAGGTGCTTAAGTATAGCCTCCACCATCGTAATAGGATTCGATAAGTCTTTACCTAAATCCTGACCATTCACCTTAACAGCAACACCCTTGCACCAAGTTCTATCTCCCAGAATGTCATACTCCGTGATTTCAACTTTAACCTTAGGCTTACTTACTAGCTTATCAGCTAACTCCTGAATGTGGTGGTTATCACCATCAGTCATTTGAAGAACCCTGTCCTTCCAATCGATCTCTCTTCCTTTCATTGATTATACTATCTACGTTTAACTTAATTTTCTTTAACCTAGCCAAACTCTCTTTATGTCTAGTATGCTCATAAAACATTAAACCACCCAATGCCTTACTAAACTCCCAAACACTCATATCCCCCTTCATCTTATTACAATCCCCACAACAAGGAACCTTGTTACTATTACTCAACTTCCCTCCCCTACTCTTAGGATATAAATGATCTAAAGTAAAACTATATTCATCAAGAACGCATTTGCAATAAGCACACACGTCAAGATTAACTCCAGACTTACTGAACCCCTTCATTATTTATTTTTTTTAATTCTTTGTTATAAGATACATAAGCAGTAAACTCGCAATTATATCTACCTAAACTTTTTCTTTTTGAATTGTAATAAATATTAGCTGTCCATTTGTTTCTTGATTTATCAAAAGAAACGCCAACATACTTACTAGATTTTTTTCTTGACGCTTTGCTAGAATTGACTCTCTGAGTAGTTATCTGTAAATTGTCAATATGATTATTTAATTTATCACCATCTATGTGATCAATAACATACTTCATTCCGCAAGGAATATGATTAATAAAAGCCATAGCTACTAAAACATGAACCCTATGAATTTCACTTTTCTTATTTTTCAAATTCCAAAGACTAACATGATAATACCCATTGTTATTAATTGTTGGATTTAATCTACCACCTTTTCTTTTATAAGAGCCGCCATTATGATTATGACATACCCTATCAAGAGTCCTTACATTTCCAAAATTACTAACTTGGTATCTTCCTTCAAATCCAAGAACATCTTTCCAAGTCTCATCCAACTCACACTTACAATAAGCACATACCCCCAAATTAACACCAGACTTACTAAATACCCCCATATCAAAAAATATTTTACAAATATATAAAAAAATTACCCAAAATAGGCACTTTGTATTCACTTTTTGCTAACGGCAAAATCACTGCACATTTAGCAAGACTAAAACCTAGTAACAATCTACATTTTTATAAAATCGTCCTTTATTAGTTTATCTCTACAAGGTACATCAGAATATCAATGATACCTAATATAAATGATAATAATTGAAATCCCATTGAAATTATTATTATGTATAGTAGGACAGGATCAGTAAACAATACCCCTGCCACTTTAAATAATATCCCTAACCATTGATACCCTAGCATCAGTAATAACCCCCAGTACTTTTAATGTCGGAACATTCTAGAAAATCGTATGTGTCTTTTAGGGACCTATACATAGCAGATCACCCCCACGTACGCACACGGGAAAACGCGTATACGCACACACACGCACGTATCTAGGCTAACTATCTTTGCTTCACTTACTTGCAATTAGTCACTTCATTGCTTACTTCATCTCATATAGGCTAACTTATTGTATTTCAGTGATTTATATTCACGATTTGTAAATATTCTCAACCTTTACCACTAGGAAAAAACTAGTTATTTGTACATACGTTAATTACTTTTTAATCCTCGTTTAACTACGTTTTTTTACCTTAATTTCAATGAAATTTCAATTAATTACAAAAAACTTTTATCATTGATTTTCTAGTATTGACGGGACTTTCAGCTTGTTTGACTAGATTGGTGGTAAAAATAATTTTGTCACGAGTAAAATTATTATTAATATTGCATCATCAATTTATGTTTAATTTAATTTTAATTCTTATGAAAAATTTAACGGCGGAGGCATCAACTCAAGTAACGACATCAACTCAAGTAATTAACGGCGGTAGCTTAATTCAAGCGGATAAACCAAAAAATGCAAGTTACAAGCGCGTAGTAATCGGTAGTAACTCAATTCTTAAAGAACAATGTTTTAAATTAGGTTATGCACGTGACATTTTATTGAATAATGAAGAGGCAATTTTGACGTCGCAAAAAAAGAACAAAGAATTTAACGAACTTGATTTATCGCGATTACTTGATATTTTCAACATCTTAGAAGATAGTAAGCGCAATTCTAAGCTATATAAAGCAATTGAAAGTTTAAAGTCTATAAAAACCAAAACGGGTAAATTTGTTCCTTTCAATATACTTCGCGCGGTCAACACAAATATGGCTGATTTAAAACCAATGTTAACGCCGATAAAGTAATTTTTGACGAGGTCTAAACTCCTTTAAATCGCTGATAGGTACGCCGTGTGAACGGCGTATTAAAGCAAGGTTAAAAATACGTTCTTTCTTATTGCTTTATTCTTACTGATTACTTCCTTGAATATCAGTAATTGAATTCGATACAATTAACACTAGTAAGGCTTCCTTATGTTCTTTGTATCTCTTCTTTGACATCTTGATAAAAGACATTGAGTAATGAAAAAAAAGTTACCGAGTTATTCGCTTTGTGGCTAGGCTGCCGTGATAGGCAGATACATAAGCGAAGAAATAAGTAACACAATAAGTAATTATGGCAAAAAATTTGGGAGGTGCTTGTACTGCCTCTATAAAAGTAGAATAACTTTCGTAGTTATTCAGCCTCTTTATGTTCTTTCGATGGGAATCGAGCGCGGACATATCTAGACAAAACGTACCAAATAGCAATTATGCTATAGTCTTTATACACGGCTACACAATGAAAAAATAAATTGTGCGGACGTCTTCCGTGTACCCTCTAGTAATACAGGTTTACTTGACTGAATACTCATTCAATTGGTTCGAATCCAATAGAGGGAACTAACTTTAAATATATCAACATGGCAACAATGTCAAAATTTACCGAAAGGTTCAGCCTTAATGCGAACCTACTAGCTAACAAAACGTACATCATTAAACCATCAGGCGCAGTGCAAATAAACCAATTTGTACCACTGAGTAAACTAATCAGAATGTACAAAGACCTCGTAGAAATTCACTATTCATACGACCTACCAACAGACGAAATATTCATCAGTACATTCGTACGCAAATAAACCGAACATGAAAACAATTAAGAAAACAATAAACCAAATACTACCAACCGACAAAGATGCAAGAGAAGCACTGTATGGTGCAATATTCTTCATCATAGGATGCGTAATTCTAGCATCTATTGGAATAGTTGGGTGATGGAAACATATAAAATATTTCGCGTGGTGGTGAATACACCAATGGGTACGGCATTGACTTTAAACATCAGTGCCGTTTCTCATTGGCACGCCATCGATCAAGCTTACAACAAACTTTGTACGACACAAAGAGATAGAACACAATACAAAATAAAAAGGAGGTAACAAATGGTAACACTTATCGTAATTCCAAACTTTAAAGGGAGTAAAATAGACTTCTTGAAGGCAACAATAACAACACTACTGCTAGACTCTATCTACTTAGTGCCAATGATTTTACAATATAAATAAAAAGGAGGTAACAAGTGGAAAACTACAATCAATTTAAAGAAGAAATGTTCTCAAGACAAATAGAAAAAGAAAAAGAGGACATATTAAAATTTAATGATTCAATCATTGAGTTCGTAAACTATTCAGTAATGGAAGAAAACGTAAATGTTATTCTGATATATGGTAAAACAGATGGTAAATGTTTTAATCATATTTATAGGATGGCGATATATCCTTTCGATACCATGACATCAGTATATAGAAATGGTAATGCCATAGATTGCGAAGCATACGACATTCAAAATGTAAAAGACATGGCAAAAGTATATTTGAACTATTACATAAACAACATAAAATAAATTAAAATGAAAAAGGTATTCACAAATTCAAGTGACGTAATTCACTTGTTCGCACAAAGAACACAAGACGAAGCACGATGCTCGAATGTATTCTTCTATGGTAACACCATATATTCATACGGATATCATTACACACTAGGACAATTTATAGACGACCATACAATTGTTATAAACGACTACGGATATTCACGAACAACACAAAAACATATATCAGAAATCAAATACGCAACAAGACAATACAAACAATTCTTCACCACCAATACAGACATTGACCACGTATCAAAACAAATCAAAATACTATCTAAAGCACTCGTTAAAGCACATAAACCAGAGAAATATATCAACGATATCATAACTCGTTGGGATAAACTTAACGAATTCATCAAGTACAGAAAAGATAAAAACACACCGAAAGATACACGATACAAAGACACAAAGAAAATAGTCAAGAACATAACAGATAACCTGGATGTATGGAAAGAAAAGATCCTCCAAGCTGACAAAAAAGAAAAACAACGCGAACAAAAACAAATCAAAGAACTATTAAACAAGTTCTATAACTACGAAATCAATTCATTCCGTAAAGGTGACAAAGATTATCTACGCATCAGCCTTGATGGTAACAACATAGAGACAAATCAATACATCAAAGTATCAACGGAAGAAGCTAGAAAACTATACCAACTTATAATCAATGGAGTAGATATCAAAGGTCATAGAATCAGCAACTATACAGTGACATCCATAAACGGAACACTTAAAATCGGATGTCATAACATTGACATGGAATCAGTACACAAAGTAGGTAAACAATTAATATAACATCATGAAACAATACAGATTTACAGGATTCGCACACGATAAAAGCGTAATCGACTACGCTACAATCAATGCATACAGCTACAAAGAAGCATTGCAACACGCAAGATTCTTTATACGATTCAGCATCGTAAAATACTACTCACTTAAACTTATGAGATGACGCGTACACAAATCGCTATCAACATTCTGCTACCGATAATACTATCTGTTGCAGGTTATTTAATCGCAAATCAAATCGCATAACATGGCACGTAAACTTAAAACAAATGAAGACCTAGTAGTTGACCTACTTAACTACTCACCGTATGGAGCATTATGTCAATCCTTCATCATCCAGGCAATACAATCATTCGCTAGTGGAGTGATTGAAAATAAACAAGAACTCTTAAAACAAGAGGAAGACTTAGAAAAACAAGGTAAAATTAGCCTCATATCACATAAGGCATGGGTTGGCATCGCTGAAGATGTAAACAAAAGAATGAATGAATTTTATAACAAGTAACACCTAGAAATCATGACAAAAGAACAAGCAATCGAAAAACTAAATGACAACTTCGGATCTATCTACTCTAAAGAAGATGTTATCAATCTATTGAACTCAATAGAAACACCACAATCAGAAATGAAACTTGATGAACAACTCATCGACAATATCATCGACACAGCAATCAGTAAGACCTGTACGTACTACAAAGATACACTACCAGGTAACCACGAAGTAGATTCAGATAGAATAGAAGATGTAGATGTTCGCACATACGGAACAGAAATAAACATAGAATCAGTATACATTGACCTATCTTCAGTGTTCAGAGATGTTGTAGAAACAGATTACAGACATATCCGTGAATCAGTAAAAGATGAAATAGAATCTATAATACATCAACAACAAAATGAAAACAATTGAAATTAAAGTGTACTCCTTCGATGAATTGTCGGAGGAGGCACAACAAAAAGCTATCGAATCCAATCGGCACTTCAATGTAGAGTACGAAGATTGGTACGAATGTGTATACGATAACTTCAAGGAACAAGCACTGAAGGAAGGTTTTAATGTATCTAAAATATACTTCAGTGGTTTTTGGTCACAAGGTGATGGTGCTATGTTCGAGTACGATAGAATTGAAGACTCAATAGTACTGGACTTCATAGAAACTTTAAACCTATCACCTATGCGTAAACAATGGGTCATCAACAACATCCATGGCAGTGCATACGGAAAACATAGAGGTCACTACTACCATAACGGATGCTGTAGTCATAGCATCTATTGGGAAGTAGACAACGGTAACTTACACTGGTCATCAACCTTTTACGAATGGTTATCATCATACGCTGATGACTTTGAATTGTTTGTTAGAGATAGATACAATGATCTGTGCTATAGCTTATACAATGACCTATTTACAGAATACGATGATCTAACAAGTGACGAAGTAGTTAGAGAATCACTTATCGCAAATGAATACGATTACACAATTGATGGAACAATTTATTAATAAATAGAAATCATGACAGAAAACCAACAAAGAATTGTTGACTCGCTTATTGCTGAGTTCAATTACAGAAACGAGACTAAGAAAAAGTCTAGCTTTAGACTCATCAATGTAGATGAGTTCGATGAGATAAACAATCTACACAAAGAACTACTTGAAGACTCAAGAAGGTCAAAACAATTATGGGATGACCAACGTACAGAGTTTATTGAAGACTTAATAGACCAACTAAGAGATGACCTAGATGGTAGACTTATAGTTAACAGAGGTGACGTAGCTACTGGAAATCCAAACTATTCCACTAGCATATTCATCTATAGACGAGGTACTGAGAAACATCTTATGCTAGAGAAAGCATTCCGATTCGAAGTATGCCTAATCTATAAACGAGAACAAAACGCCACGACTAAAGAATATTACGATGAGTATACTGACTTACGCTTAAAAAGATATATAAGTTCTAGTTATAAAACGACATACATAAACGAGGAGGAGCTTTTCAAATGCCAGCATACTAAAAATAGAATTAAAGAATTATTAGAAGATTAGACTATGGAAACAACAATCAACGCGCTTGAGTTAGCTAGTGAGTTAGCTCATATCAGAACATTTCAAGAGTCGGGAGATATCGTCAGCAATGAGGATGATATGTACCAAGACATAAACGCTGAAGTGTTAACATATACCGAAGAGATACAAGACCGATTTAATGATTGGTATGACTTCTACTTAGGAGAGATAAACAAATGTTCAATTTAAAAAACAAAACATGGAAATATATGCAAGACGTTGTGATGCTACAGGGTGTGGCATGAACGAAGGATATGTAGTAGGCGCAGGCGACCTGCACTTCTCAGAAAAGAAATACCTCTTGGATCACCTAAGAGGACTTGAGTGGATAGATTGTAACGGAGTAAACTCTCTCGCTATCAACAATGACGATGATTTAATGGAGTTCTTTTACAATGAAGAGTATTACTACTACACCGAGTGGAATGAACCTGATAACGATGTGTGGTACGATGAAGATGGTAACGAATATAATTACGAAACAATATGCGATTAGTTAGAATAAACACAACAGCCTACAGCGAGGAAGACTTCTTCTTAGTGACTACGTTAACCGATGAACAGATATCACTTGAACTTGATTCCTTCCTGTTCAATCAAAGGTTTGGTAACGATGATTATGACAATGATGACATATTCAGATTGTTAACACTGGCTTACCCAAATGAAAAAGTAATAATGTATAACGACATTGAAACACTACAATTATGAACGTAAAAATAAAAGAAGCATTACAAACACTACGTGATGCAGGTTACTACGTTGAAAATCTATGGTCTATCTATGATGTAGATGACGACAGCCTAAACAATGAAGAAAAACTTGAAGTACTACACAATGCTATTCATAGAGACTACATCTTTGAACTCATCAACAAATCCATCCAAGATGAACTATTAATATTGTCACAATCTAAAATCAACGATCATGAATAAAAGAATGAGATACCTCAGCATATACGCTGAGAAGCTAGGACTTGACCTAGAAACATTTTACAACATCTGTGTAACGAAACATCAAATTGACTTACAAGGTGACATAGAAAAAAATAGAGACCTCATTAAACGATACCACGAAAAGGCATTTTTAAATGGTAACGCTCACATAAAAATAAATATCAATAGACACATAACAGTTGTACTCACATGACACAAGAAGCAGAATTTAAAGTAACAATCAATCCATTCCTTCAAACGATGACCGTTGAAGGATCCCTACACAATCTAATCAAAGATGAAGTAGAACTAACCTACAATGAAATAGATGAATGGAACTCATTCGAAATGTTTGGATACAAGTATGACATACACTTCCTTTATGATACACGACCAGAGGTAAGTATATACGAAATACAAGAGTTCGTAGACGATAACTACACAGAACGATCAGAAAGAAAAGTAACACTAATAATCAAGATATGAAGAATCCCAAGTTACTCAGCCACGGCAGTACAAACTACAAGACTGCTAAGAATCAACACATCACCGAGTCTTACATACTCTACCTTAGCCCATACAAACAAAACAGCTTCGGTAAGAACGTATGTGCAAACGCTAGCCCAGGATGTATCGATGCCTGTCTATTCACAGCAGGTAGAGGCGCATTCTCCACAGTACAATCAGCTAGACAACGAAAAACAGATTGGCTATTCAGCGATAGATATGGATTCCTATATCAGCTGTACAAAGAATTGTACATGATCAACGCAGAAGCTATGTTCGAAGACAGAGCAATAGCAATAAGACTTAACGGAACATCTGACTTAGATTTCGTTGAGCTAATCAAAAAAGAAATAGGACACGACATCCTAGAATTCACCCACCTCAAGTTCTATGACTATACCAAGAACTTAAAGAAAGCGATCAAGTACCTAGGTAGCAACTACTACCTTACATTCTCTAGGTCAGAGACTAATCACATAGAATGCTCAACGTACCTACAGATGGGAGGTAATGTAGCAATAGTGTTCGATGAGATACCAACAGAGTACCAAGGATACCAAGTTATGAATGGCGATGAGAATGACCTCAGATACATGGACCATGATAATGTAATCATCGGACTCAAAGCTAAAGGTAAGGCTAGAAAAGATACCATAGGATTTGTAATTAAAACTAAATGATATGCAAATATTTGATTTTGAGTTTCTTGACTATGAGACACTTGATGTAACACTTGAATTAAAGGATGGTAAGCTATTGACATTCAATGAGGTACACTTTTCAAGATACGATCATTCAGTTAAGACTGATGCGTTGATGGATTACTACTGTACGGATCCTGACTTTAATGAGATTGAATATCATCCAACGGTGACAGAGATTGTAGACGTAAGTATATTAATAACTAATTTTTTAAACAACAGAGAATATGAGGACTTATCATATATGCTACCTGATTACGACTGAATTGTGTACAGGTATAAACATCAAGGCAGAGAATTATATCCATGCAATTGTAGAATTCATGGACCAGTATAAAGGAAAACAAATTGTATATGTAACAGAACTATTAGCAGTATGACACTTTTACAAGAGATAATACTATACACGTTACTCTTGATTGTAGCCATTGCTCTTTGCTTTATTGATGGTGTAGCTAAAATATTTGTAGCAATATCCAAGCTGTACATAATACTATGTATACTAGTTGTTATAGACAAAGAGTTTTGGAAAGTAATAATTAAAAATGATTAACTTAGTATGGAAATGACAGTGCTAGAATTACTTCTTGACAACCTACCTGACGAGTATGTGGACTGTGTTATAAACAACTTAGAAGACAGATCAGTACTATCAGAAGATGCATCATGCATTCAGAGTGAACTCATTGCTTTGTTTAATTGGAGAGACTCCAGGGAAGGGTATGAGTTTTGGTCACAGGTTTACAATTATGTCTTAGGTGAAGATGATGACTTACCTCCTCTTCCAATAGACATCAAGTACAAACCATCTACCGTTATCATCGCTAGCAGTTCGCTGTTTATGATGAACGCAGGTAGCACAGGTCTTAATATCAAATATGACATTGATTTTAGAGAGCTGAAGAAAGCTGAAGATAAGATTCAGGAACAAGTGTTATCGTGGTTAAATTAAAAAAAATCGCTATCAACATTTTTTTATTCCAAAATCTTTTTTACATTTGTCATGTCGAACTCGTACTTCGCTTAGATTGATTGTTTGTTTATCCTTCATAATAAATACCCTAGTCAAGTACGAGAAGTGACTGGGGTTTTTTATTCCCTTTAAAAACAACGGATGTCAATACGATAAAACAGAACTGAATCAAAGTGTGTTTTAAGTCTTAAATGATGTAGATTGGTTTTCTTAACTTGTTACCTTACATCAGCCTCATACGAAACGGAACTCAACGGAAGTAAGTTATGGTGATGAATAAGTTATCTTCCTATTACTGAGGGGGAGGGGGAGATAACTTGTTTATTGTCACCTATACTCTCAGAATCTAACAAAAGTAAGTTGTTGGATTTAATAGAATTAATAACATCATCAATGATTTTAAATAAAAAAAAATGAAAGTATTAATAGCGTGTGAAGAAAGTCAAGCAACAACGAAAGAATTTCGAAAACTAGGTCATGAAGCATTCAGCTGTGATTTATTACCATGTAGTGGAGGACATCCTGAATGGCATATACAAGGGGATGTATTTAAAATAATAAACGATGGTTGGGATTTAATGATTGCACATCCTCCATGTACTTTCTTGACTGGTAGTGGTGTTCAATGGTTATCACATCCAGAAGATAAAGAGTTACCATTTGAAGAAAGAAGGCCGCATCCTAAATATCCAAACAGAAGGCAAGATATGTTAGATAGCGTTGAATTTGTAAAAGCACTTTACAATTCACCTATAAAACAAATTGCAATAGAAAATCCTGTTGGATTATTAAGTAGTAGATGGAGAAAGCCTGATCAGATAATTCAGCCATGGATGTTTGGTGATGAAGCAACAAAAACTACTTGCTTGTGGTTGAAGAACTTACCACTATTATTACCAACAAAAATTGTAGGAAAAGGAGAAAGAACTGTATTCCAATCAGGAAAGTCACATCCTAAATGGTATGCAGATGCACTTAAAAATGCTAAAACAAAAGAAGAAAGGCAGACCCTTAGAAGTAAAACATTTCAAGGTATGGCTCAAGCTTTTGCTGAACAATGGGGAAATATTAATAATTAAAAACAAATCAAAATGAAAAAACTATTTTTAACATTAGGTCTAGGATTAAGTTTATCAGCTTATTCACAAATTGTAGTAAGAGAAGCAGCTAAAGATAGCGTTGTATGGCAAAATAAACTTGCAGGTTTACCTAAATTAATTCACTTCTATGGTGATGATGTCAAAGACTATACGATCTATTACCAAAATGGTAGGTATCAACATATCACTGATATCAATTACATATCTCTAGGTGAAAAAGAAGGAGCACTAGAATTCTTTAATATCCTTAAACAAGCAGGAGAAAGCGGTAAAGAAATAACATTCGACCTAGATAAAAAAACTTGGTATGTTAGAAGCAATGCAAACTTAGTACACATTTGGAGCTCAGGTACTCAGTTCTTCTTGACTAAGAAAAATATTGAAACCATTATCGAATCACTTAAATAAGATGAAACAATTTCTTTTATATACACTCTCCTGGATAAGCCAAAACTTGTCCATACCATTTTGGATGGTGGGTCATGTGCACCTTACAGTAAATGTTTATGAAGACATATATGAAATCCTTGCATCATTTGGTATGAATATACTAGTTGCTACAGGATTTGTTATTGATTATTTAGAACATAGAAAAAACAACTAATATGAAACAAACAGCAATAGAATGGTTGGTAGAACATTTAAATTTAGATAAGACATCACCTAATTATAATGAATTGACAATAAACAAAGCCAAAGCAATGGAGAAGGAGCAAAGAATACAAGATTATTCTGTTGGATATAGTAATGGTCAAGTTGACTCTAACAGAACGGCAGAACAATATTACAACGAAACCTTTAAATCAGAATAAGATGAATAATATCAAATATTTATTTTTAGTGCTACCGATTCTTACTTTTTGCAAGTACAATGACGGCAGAAAAGAAATAACTTTTGGGTGGCTTACAAAAACATGGACTTTAAAATTTTAACCTTTAAATCAGAATAATATGAAACAGACAGCAGTAGAGTGGTTATATGACCAAATAGAGAATGAAGGAAAATGTATTTATGAAGTTATGGAACAAGCCAAAGAAATGGAGAAAGAGCAAATGATTGAATTATGGAATATAGCAGTAACTTGTGAATCATTTGAACAATACTACAACGAAACCTTTAAATCAGAATAGAATGACACCAAAAGAAAAATCAGAAGAGTTAGTACAAAAATATATGATGAATACACCAGTAGGATTTCATATAGAAGATGCTAAAGAATGTGCGTTAATTGCAGTTGATGAAATAATGTATAATAATTTAATGGAATACCCGCAACACAGCATTATTTATGCTCCGCATAAGAATGATTACTGGCAACAAGTAAAACAAGAATTATTAACCTTTAAATCAGAATAGAATGAGTAAAATACAAATACAAAATCAAGTAATAGAACTTATTAAAGAATGGGTTAATAAAGGCGAACCTTTAGGATTAAGCAAGGCTCAAAATATTTTAGATATATACGAAGAAAAATTACTAAATTTTAATCAAAATAGATTAAATAAAGAACAAAAAGAAATAATATTACTTGGTTCAAAAGAAGAAATACTAAACAAGTATACTGATTATGATGGTATCATTGATAGATCACAAGCGTTGATAGCAATGCAAGAATACGCAGAGCTTTACTATTTAGCCAAAACTAAAAAACAAACCTTTAAATCAGAATAGAATGATAATAGTAAAATGTAATGATAAAAATATAGGAGAAATAGAATGTGAATCAATGTATCAAGCACACACATGGAAAATATATCTTAATGCAAATGGATATGAATGTGAAGTGCTTAATAATGGAGAATCAATAAATCTTCCTATAAATCAGAATAAGATGAAAAACTTAGAAAGGTTATTACTTCCGTTGGCAGGCATTGGGGCCTTTGAATTAATTAAATATTTATTGTCATGACACAAAAGAAAACAACAACAATCAATCAACTTCTATTTCATATAAACACAACCATAGAACAAATATCAACACTTCCAGTAAACAACCCAGAGACACAAGCGTACCTTCAAGCTATGTACGATGTTAGAAAAAAGATAGAAGAAGATTACATATCAAAAGAAATGGAAGAACTCCACAACGCATTCGACACTGGATATTACAACGGAGCAGAACTACTAGAATATACAGCAGATCAATACATAGATGATACATACTCATTTAAAGAAAGTAATATTTATTTGTAATTTGTAAAAAAATATTATTATATTTGTCAACGAAAGCAATTAGTTATGAACAGAGGGATTAGAGATTTAATGGATTTGCACAGGTTTCAGTTGAAGCATATTCAAAACGAATTGTTGATGAAAAATGTACCAGGTAATTGGGAGTGTAGGCAAAACGTATACAACCTAACTACAGGAAAGATCACCCCAAAGGATGCTTACATATACATACTTCTTGCTAATATGTTTCAGGTAGACATTGAAACCATGTTATACCGATACAGTAATGTGTCTAGGACAGACATAAAGAAAGAATATACAGGCATCAACTACAATTTTGATTTTTAATTTATGAATGAAAAAAATAATATTTTGTCCATTAGCGAAGTTGATGGAGGGATGGAAATTATCTGTCATGGTCAGCCTGCAGATATAATAATTGCATTAGCTTCAACCATGAAGAGTTCAAAAGAATTTAAAGCAATGGTTCAAACAGCATTACATATATGTGACAAAGAAGATTTCGATGACATGGTAGATGTAAAAGGATGGACAAGTATTAACAAACCTTTAGGAAACGCTTAAAACAAACAATATGAATTTTGGTGAATTATCAAGACCTTTAGACATTAGTGACATTGACTTTAGAGTTCAATCAATTAGTCCGAAAGGCTATGCTACAATCCTAGCATACAAAGATGCAAGAGTAGATATGGCAAGATTAGATCAAGCTGTTGGCCCATTGAATTGGCAACGTAAGCATGAATTAATCTCTGGTAATCTATATTGCCACGTTGGAATATACAACGGAGATATAAACGAATGGGTATGGAAATCAGATGTTGGTACAGAGTCTATGACAGAAGCTACCAAAGGACAATCATCTGACTCATTCAAGCGTGCCTGCTTCAATTGGGGTATTGGCCGTGAGCTTTACGATTATCCTTTCATCTCTATTAAATTAAACGATGATGAATGGGATAATAAATCAGGAAAGCCTAGACAAACTTGGAACCTACGCATCAGAGAATGGAGATGGTACTCAGAGTTTACCGAT
>JACCEE010589591.1_pt1 | contig 36587 bp, 30 predicted proteins | sample 7449931 | NCBI WGS metagenome assembly JACCEE01 (sample SAMN15323457, study PRJNA562643) | freshwater metagenome | isolation source: river surface water | place: USA:Blue River Watershed | collected 2017-08-19 | reverse complement strand
TATCTTGGTAGAGCGAATACTTCGCTCTTGAATTTCGTATCGCTTCGCTCAACTCATTCAGTTTACTATAACCTATTTTTTTTTAGATTTAACACGATTTAGTATGATACTTGTGTTGTTTCTTAATACATGAACTACATAATGAATACTTGACCTGATGCTTCAGTCACACTTAGCCGTTTTACCGGCTAAGATAAAAACACTTGACCCGAAGTCCAATGCCACATTCAATTACAGCAACTTGTTAAAGTTAGGGCGGTCACGCTGTACCCTTTTACGCTTTTCTTATTATGACGCTACTGCACACACCCAATTGAAATAACGTGTACAATATGCAGGTTGTAATAGTTCACCATTGCCTGCTCTTTCTAGCTTTACGTATACTAAACCCAGATCTTTTCAAGCAATTGATCTACGTCCTGTGAAGGATAGTGGGTGTTAGTCTCCGCTACTGCATCGGAAGTTCCTTCCCCAGCGCAACCCTAGTGCCTGGTTTTATGGGTGTCATAGTATCGGCGACACAAGCCTATCAGTAGTAAATGAGTCTGGGGGAGTTAGCGGTTTACGCAGGAAGTATATTGATTTATCTGTTGTACAGATGAGTTAACCGTGTAGTTAAAGTTTGTCTTTGATATGATTTTTATGTACTTTTAAGTTGATAATGCCGTTATAGTAGTCTGCTGATTCTAGTACTTTTCTATCAAATTGTTCTTTTGCTTCTATGTAAGAGCATACTGCCTTTGCATTGCAATAATGCAGAATCTCTCTTTTAAATTTATCTGGGCCTAGTTGAGCTAAGTCTGCTAGTAGTTCTACGGATGAGCCATAATATGTTTGCCAGTCGGAATCAATCTTGCTTTTGATCTTCTTCCGCTTTTTTGTACCATTCTTTAGTTTAACAACCCGGTATGTGGTTTTAGAAAACTTTGATAGCTTCTTCCCCACATACTTTCGGTTGTTAGTCAGGTTTGTTATAAGGTACACAAACCCAACGCAGTCATCAGGTAATGTGTCTACAACTTGATCGTTGTAAAACCACATTACTTGGCTGCTAACGCTTCTTTCTCCGCTGTAATCTCTTTACGGCGTTCCTTGATAGCTTTAGACATTTCCTGTAGTGCTTTACGAGCACGAGCGGCAGCGGCCTTAACGCCTTTACCTGCAAATTTTTCGTTCTCGGCTTTGTATGCTTCAAACTGTTCTAGTAAAATTTCATGATTTGTCATAATGTTCCTTAATTTTCAATGACTTGCGTATCTGCCTCAAGCATAGTGAATCCATTTTCCTTGACTACCATAAGCACATTATTAACACGGCTTGCTAGTTCATCTCTGTGTGAGATTAAGAAAATGTTACGATTCATCTCACGACCCATTGACTTTAGAACTGACATGGAGTGTTCGATACCCACACTATCCATTCCAGAATCAACAAGCTCGTCAATAAACATCAAGTTCATTGGCTCAGTGAAGCTTTCATACACATCTCTAAAACTCCAGCTCAATGCCAGAATTAAACGATTTCGTTCTCCTCGACTTAGGTTATCAAAGTCAAAACTTTGTCCTAATTGGCTAATGTCTACTTCCAAATCACTTTTAAAAGTAACTTGGTGCGGTAGTTGTAACTTATCCAAATAGTAACTTAGTCTATGATTCAAATAAGCCAAGTTCTGTTCAATAATTCGCTTTCGTACAAATGAGTCCTTGCTTGTTAACAACTTTAACAAAAACTCTTGATGCTCAAGTAGCTTACTTACTCTGTTAATTTCGTCCCAGCTGACCAGAGCTAGTGCAGTATTACGCATGGCTTCAATTTGTTCTTGATAAGGATCTTCTTCTTGAACCTTTGCATCAAGTTGCTTGCGAATGTTTTCTAAGTTGTTCTTGTGAGCAGCCGCATCGGCTACATCCTGATATTTGGTACGTGGACGATCGCCTAAGTTGCCAATAGTTCGAACAGCCATATCAGCTTGAGCCAAATAGCCATGTTCTTCACGAAGCGCATTAACAGTTAGATCCACAGCAGCCTGTGCATCCGCAGCCATTTGGTCATGCTTCTCATCATGCACATCCTGTCCGCAACTTGGACATTGGTGAGCCTTGATAGATTCTAAACTCTTTTGTGCAACTGCCAAGGCATCCTGCAACTTCTTAACGTTGCTTTGGCGAGTGGCTAATTCTTTATTGGCCAACTTAAGGCGACTTTCGTTATCCTTGTAAAGGGCCACAGCACGGTGTGCCTCTAGTTCGGCTTCGATGTCTGTGTTTTCTAATTCTGTAATAGCCGCTTCAAATGCAGCCACGTCAGTTTCTTTCTTGCTAGTCCAAACACGACTGCGGCGCTCTAAGTCATCAATGGAAGTTTGAACACGAGCATTGCTTTCTTGCAGGGCCTTAATACGTGACTCTTCATCCTTGATATCATCCTTGCTTTTCTTAATGAACTCGCGAAGGATCTCGGCTTTCTCACTTAGTTGAGTAATGCCCAGCAGTTCTTCAATGATGTCACGTTGCTCACCACTTTTCAAACTCAAGAAAGGCTGAGTGTAAGTGTTTAGTGCAACAAGGTGCTTGAACATTTCTGCACTCATGCCAACAACTTTTTCAATTGCTTCTTGAGTTACACGGTTCTCACCAGCACCTTCGTCTGTACCTGATTCGTTGACTTCGTGATCGTCAACCAAGAATCGTAGCACGTTAGGCTTGCGCCCACGTTCGATTGTGTACTTGGCGCCATTCTTTTCAAACTCAACTGTGACCAACATGCCTTTGGTGTTGGTTTTGTTGATAAGGTTCTCTTTACGAATGTTAGTAAGTGCATTGCCATAGATAGCATAAGACAGCGCATTGACCATTGTAGTTTTACCTACGCCGTTACGAGCACCATCGCCACCTAAGTCTAAGTTGTTACCTAGCACAAGAGTCAACCCATGTTGATTCATGCGGAGTCCTTGGGTAACATTACCCACACTCATAAAGTTTTTAATTGTTAGATTGTTAAACTTAATCAAACTGTCAGTCCTTGGTAAATTTGCACAAGAATTTGTCTATCGATAACATCAGAGTCAATTGCTTGAATCTGATTTAACACAATAGCGTCAACAGATTCAAACTGAATCTCACCGCCTTGCCATTCAGTTGCGTGTTCTTCCTTCTTGCCAGGAATAAGCGACAGCTCACGCATGTTATACGTTTCTGCCCACTGCTCTTTAATGTACGTTGCTTCTTCGTAGCTAATGTCTACGTCGATTGTAATACGAGCAAACGTTTGTGAATCGAATAGTTCAGCATGACGATCAATGGCTTGAGTCAGTGTAAGTGTTTTAAACTTAGGAGCCCCTGGCCATGTGCGGAAGTCTGGCTCACCACCATACTCCAAGAACATGCAACCACGTTCGTCATCCCAGGCATCTGCATAGTTATGGGGAAAGCAATTACCCATGTACACAATATTGCCTTTGCGCTGGCGCTTGTGAAAGTGTCCGCTAAACACTAGTTCTTGATTAGGAAAGTGTCCAGCATTAAGTCCGCCATGATCTGGCATTTCTACCATGGCGTTCATTTTAAAGTGTGGAAGCTCGAAGTGGCCAAATACATAGCGGCTCTTGAGCTTCTTCATAGTCTCCCACTCGTTGCCAACGAGCCAAGGGATGATTGTCATGTCACCAACAGTAAGTGGCTCATCAACTAATACAACATTGTCTAAGTGTTTAGCAAACGGCAGTGAGTTAATCTCACGCTTTTCGCGATACGCCAAATCGTGATTGCCCATAATCAAGTATACCTTTTCAAAGTGCTCTGAAAGATACTTGACGTTGGACGTTGTATAGTTTAGTGTGCTTACGTTAACAGTGGATCTATTGTTGTGCCAGTCGCCAAGAAAGATGCATGTTTCAGCACCTTCCTTTTTGGCTTCGTCTACCATCCACTTGATAAAGTTTTCACAGTCATTGTTGTGGCTACGACTATTATTACGTAGTCCAAAGTGAATGTCTGTAAAGCAAACAGCTTTCTTGAAAGATTGAGTCATCAGCAATTATAGCATTTCTGCAAGTGTATGTCTACAACGAACGAGCTCGTCCTTAAGGAAAAGTTTTCGTTTCTTAAGAGTTTGGGCAACAGGAGTATCGTTCTGGTGCTGTTGTTCAAGGATCAATAATTGTTTCTCAAGACTATCGTGATGAATCTCTAAATGATCAATGTGTCTTTTCAAACTGTCTGGGTGTTTCATGATTACTCCTTCTTTAAGAATGGTGCAAGCTCAGGTGCCTTCCAACCTAGTGGTTTAAGGACCTTGCCATCTTCACGCTTTCGAACTTTGCCAGTTTCGCTATCAATCTTGGCAAAGTTAGTTTTCATAACTTCTTTCCAAGCCCCGTCGCCATCAGCACCCATACTATGGATAGCACCAACAGTAACAACTAGGATGTCGATGAGTGCATCAAGTGTTTCAACTTGATCATTGTTGTTGATAGCTTCTTTAAGCTCAGCAACTTCTTCGTTGATTAAATTGCAATATAAACTAAATTGCGAAGTATTAAAAGTATCTACACTTTGATCACAAGCTCTCATAAACTTTTCTTGATCGCGAAATGGATTAGTCATCATGCTTCCTCACTATCCTCTAAAATAATTTCAGTAACTTCGATGTCTGCATCGATATCAATGTCTGCTTCTAAATCAACATTGACAGGTAATTCTTCACCAGGTTCGACAGCAGCCGCTGGATCTTTAAGAGCATTGTATCTTTCAATGCCTTCAAGGTGTGCTTGCTGACTTTCCATTTGGCGTGTCCAACTTGGCATTTGACCAGAGTCTTGTAACATGTCGTCACGAATGTCACGTTGACGCTTTTCTACGTTAAGCACACGGGTAAAGGAGTTTGTAACTGCGGCAGTGTAGTAAGCAAATGGGTTTTGCGATTTGCCTTCGTCGAACTGTAGTGCAATTTGTGTAAGCTGAATAAGTGCCTGGCCACGCATTTCGTCTACATAAGAATAACCACGCCAGTTGCTTCGCAGGCTATAACGTTCGCATAGCTTTAAGAACATGGCGCCCAAGCGGTTTGTAATTTGTCCATGGGTCACACAAAACTCGCCTGTTTCTAAATCGCCTTTCCAGTGACTACGAAGCACTTCGCGCCAAGTGCCATCTTCATTTTGAACAAAATGTTTGAATGGAGGAAAGTTTACTTTGCTTCTATGATCAGCGATACTCTTAGGATTATTTTTACGGCCGGGCTCAAGAGGAATATGCTCAAACGTCATCATGCGAACAACAAGATCAGTGACTGGAATCTTTTTAGGATTAACTTCAAATTGATCTTGTTTTGGTTTGGTGCTTGCTTTGCCCTTTGCGGCTTCCCATTCTGCAATGGCAGCTTGATAAGCGGCGGCCTGTAATCTAGCCGCACGAGCTTCACGTGCTAAGTTAATAGCACCTTCGGGACAGGCTTTGGTTTTACGATTATGAAAGCTCTTTAATTCGGTTACAATGTAATCATACTGTTCGACATCTTTGCTTTCTTTCCAGCAATAGCTCATCTTGCTTGCATGGATGGCTGCTAGAATATCTTTATTCTTTAGGTAAATGGTTGTTGTTTTCTCTGACACTAGTAGTCTCCTTGTATCAAGTATAGCATAAAGTTATAGGCATTGTCAACGGTAATATACCTACTTTATGGAAACGGTAAATAGGTATGGAGAAACTTTTAATGAAGATCAATGAGCTAAATTCCCGCATTGTTGCTGTATACGCAGGACGCTTCCACCCGTTCCACCATGGACACGCTGAAGTGTTTCGTGAACTCGCGAACAAGTTTGGCATTAACAATACTTACATCACATCAAGTGGCAAGGTAGAGCCAGAAAAGAGTCCGTTTTCATTTGCTGAAAAAGCACTTATGATGCAGGCCGCAGGCGTACCAAAAAAGAATATTGTAGAAGAAACAGTGCCATATGCACCCGTTAATTTGCCAAGCAAATTGGGACTTGACCCAAACAAAGACGTTATGGTTTTTGGTGTAGGTAAAAAGGACATGGCCGAAGATCCACGTTTTTCGTTTAAGCCATTAAAAGACGGCTCTCCAAGTTACTTCCAGCCATACACTGGCAAGAATTTAATGCCATTTAGCAATGCTAAAAATGCTGATGGTACCCGTGCTGGCCATGGCTACGTTATCCCAGTTGCTGACGTGCAGTTTACGGTTGCTGGTCAAACTATCAACAGCGCAAGCCAGATTAGAAACTTGTACAAAGCCGCAGATGATGAAGGTCGTGTAGCAATTTTACACGAGCTGTACCCAAATGGTGGCGCACAAATTGATAAGATTAAACGCATCTTTGATGCCAAGTTAGGATAATACAATGGCTAATTTAGATAGCAAAGTTCAAATTGAATTCAAAGCATTTGCAGAAATGGGCCAAACTGATGAAAGTGGTCGCAAAACTGGTGCATACGATAGCCGTGTGCCAGGAAACGAAAACAAAGAGCCCGGCAAGCAACATATTTTGGTATGGCCAAGTACTCCCAAGATTTCGCAGTCCATTGAAGTAAATTACAGTACATGGGAATTGCAACACACTAACTATCAGCCAAGTGCGTTTGGTAATCGCTCAACCCCAGTGGTGACTATTAGTGGCCCTTGGTTTAGTCGTACTGAAGAAGAAGCAAAGAAAACATTAACCGCAATTCATTTGCTACGTTCAGCAACAAGTATGTTTTATGGCCGCACAGACACAAAGAACAAAGGAATACCGCCTCCAATTGGGCGTTTAAGTGCTCACGGCTTGTACTCAAATACGCCAGTTGTAGTAAAAACTTTTCAATACGATTATCCCAACGATGTTGATTACATTACTGTTGATATGTTTAACGGCAGACAATCAGTGCCAGTGTTATTTGAAATGAGTGTTAGTTTGATTGTACAAATTAACGCAGTTGAAGCAGTTAAAGAATACACATTAGAAAATTTCTACACTGGAAAATTATTAGGAAACGGATACATTTAAAATGGCAACTACTGGAAAGAACCAATATGCTAATACACCAATTCAAGACTTTTATCTTGATTTGGCAAAGCTGCCAACAGCCGCAGATATCACCGACGGCAAAACAACAGAGACTATTGTAGTTGGTCCTAAGTATCAGCACCGCCCAGATTTACTAAGCTATTCTCTTTATGGCAACAGTAACTACTGGTGGGTAATTGTATTGCTTAACCGCAATCAACTTCGTGATCCTATTAGAGATTTAAAAACAGGTATGGTACTTCGTGTATTGAACAAAGCAGATATCGCTGGAGTAGTATAATGGCTACCAAACCAACACACAATGATGATATTGGCTTGCCAGAGATTCATTATAATCCTTTACAAAATTATCGCAACGTAACTTACAATACTCGCCTGACTGCGATGCCAGTGTTTGAAGCAACACAGTCAAGACACGAGCGAAGCTATGATTACAAAAAAGGTATCATACTATGGGAAACCGGCGGGTCTGGTTCAGTGTACCTCGAAGAAATGACAATGGAATGCACTGGCGCTGGTAATAAGACAGGCAACTACATTACTCAGATTCCAATCTCGTTTAAAGGCAAAGTTGTTGAGCCATTAGGCGGCCGATTCATGGAAGCAATTAGTTTAGCAAACTACGATCTAGGTTATAAAAGCAATGACGGTGTGTACTTGTTTGAAATTACATTCTCAGGATACAACACAGATTCTGACATGCCAGAAATCTGCAAAGGTTGGGAAGGCGAAGAACTAGTATTCCGCTGGTATGTTAGAATTAACGAACTGCAAATGAATCTGGACTACAAAGGTAGTACATACGATTTTGAATTTGTAACTTCATCTGGTCAGTCAATGAATTCAGACTACACCCAACTTGAAGAAGGTTTCCGTATGATTGGAAAACCAGATACTGTTGGAAGTTTTTGTAAAGAACTTGCAGAAGCACTAAACAAGCGCGAAGAAGAACATGTAAAAGATGGACTTCGTTGTATTCCTCACAAGTACGTTATTACTGCCCATAAGGATATTGCAAATTTAAACATACAAAATGGCTTTTGGTCAAGAGCATCTGCACAATTTAACATTGGCCGCGGTGAAGTACAAAGTCAGCCTGGACAAACTATCCAATCGTTTATTCTTGGACAACTTGCTAACAGTCAGGATATGATGAAGCACTTGCATCGCATTCCTGAGAAAAAAGATTACAACAGCAATGATGTTAAACCAGGCAAGATAGACATTGTGCCTAAGAACGTTGTAATTATTCCCGGTGCAAAAGATGTGTCTGAAAACAAAGGATATGCTTTTGATCCAAAGCTAGGAAGTTCTGCTAAAGAAATTCACTTCTTTGTTACAACTAAAGAAGATCCGCGTAACATTATTGCTCCACAAGAATATAAAGATGCACAAGATCCTGTAGAACGTAACAAGCGTGTTGATAACTGGATTAAAAAGGGACTATTGCGAAAAGTTTATAAGTGGATTTACACTGGTGAAAACTCTGAAGTTATTAACACCACTTTAAAACTAAACTACATGTGGCGCAATGTACGACCAATGTGGGTTAATTCAGAGACTGGCAAGCAAATTGCGCCGTCTGGAACATCAGCAACAGCTAAGAAAAAATCAGAAGCCGCAGGGCCTAAGGCAATTAAATGCGATGATGCAAAAATGGTTGGAACTGAAACTCAACGAGTTGCCGCAACTTATGCCGAGGATGCAGAGTTTGATCCTACTTCTGGTAAGATACGTCCTAAACCAGGCTGGTATCCTCACATGCCGCAATTTTATCATATGAACTTTGGTGTGCAACAAAACTCACAACAAAGTGCATTGTCACCAGAAAACGCAAACGAGTACAGCGTATATAGACAAATTGGTTCTAACTTGTCAGGCAGTGGCGAAATGGTAGAGTTAGATCTTGAAGTTGTTGGCGATCCGTATTGGTTAATGCAAATTCCCGGAACCCCAGGCAAACCACCATGGGAAGAAGATGTGTGGGAATATGAAAAAGAACAATTAACTGAAGACCAGATGGCTGAAAAAAGAAAGAAAGCCGCAACACATACATGGTTGCCGTTTATCTACTTTGAAGCACAAGTACCTTCGGCAACTAACAATGATATTACAGACACAATGCTGTTACGCGAGTCTGATGCAATCAGTGGCGTATACTTTGCTGTTACATTAACAAATAAATTTACTAAAGGTAAGTTTACCACTAACTTAAAATGCGCCAGAGAACCGTTGTCTAATCCATGGACTGGTAAAGCACCCAAGTCTGGCGCAACAAAAGGATCAACGCCCGGCAACGCAAACTCAGTTGGGCCAAGCAATTCGAAAAAACCGTAAGGATATAAATGCAAGCAAATAACAAAGGTATTAGTACAGGTGGTGTTGGCGCAGTTGGCAATAAAATGCAAGGCGTCTTCATTGGCAAAGTAAAAGACAACATTGATCCAGATGGCCTTGGTCGCCTACGAGTGTGGATTCCTCAGCTAAGTTCAGCGGCTGAATCAAATAAACAAAGTTGGTTTACTGTACGTTACTGCCCGCCATTTGCTGGCGCTACAAATACCAAAGATGAGTCCCAGGCCAAGGATGCAACCAAGTACGCACAAACAAATCAAAGCTATGGTATGTGGATGGTGCCGCCGGACAAAAACGTACAAGTTATTTGTAGCTTTATCAATGGCGAACTAAATCAAGGTATTTGGTGGGCATGCTTGCCGCACGATGGTCACACCCATGCGATACCAGCAGTTGCATCAGGTACAACTCATGACGGCGAAACAACTCCACTGGCTGAACGTAATCGTTTTAATACAGCAGATCCTGACGTCGAACGCAGACCCAAGCATCCGCTTAATAACGTTATCAGACGACAAGGCCTTGAAAAAGACAAACGTCGTGGTCACATTAACGCTGGGCCTTTTAGAAACAAAGAAAAACACACAGGACTAGGTTATGGTATTTTAACTCCTGGCCAGCACCAGTTTGTAATGGACGATGGTGAGGAATTTAAGAACGGTCAAATTAGATTACGTACTGCTTCAGGCAATACGTTTATCATGGACAACGACGAAGGCTTCATTTATTTTATCAACGCAACGGGCAACGCTTGGATGCAACTTGACAAAGAAGGCAACGTTGACGTTTATGCTGGCGGCTCTTTCAGTGTCAATGCTGTAGACAGTATCAACCTTCGTGCAGGCAACAACATCAACATGGATGCAGGCGCAAACGTAAATGCAGTTGCAGCCAAAGATTGGAATTTAGAAGCATGTGAAGTATTCAATGCCACAGGTACAACTGGTATGAAGTTGAGCACCAGTCAAAATATGAACATTCTTGCTGACAGTCAGTTTAAAATGACTGGCCAGCGCATTGACTTAAATGGTCCTCCTGCAGAACGTGCAACATTACCTACGCCAAACAGTTTAGTAACAAACTCGTCAGTTGGTAAAAGTATTGCTGGTCGAGTGCCCGAAGCTGAACCATATGGCGGCCACGTTAGTAAGGGAGGTGAGCAGCCTACAGTGGTACCTGGCACTGCCCCTATTGATGATCCTGTTATTACACCGGCTCCAGAAAGCTACGAAGACAAACCAGCGCCAGAAGACACTGATGCTATTGCTTGCGTACCAGAAGTAACACAAAGCAAACTAAGTGATGAAGGTTTTAAAATTTTAAAAAGCCGCGAAGCATACTGTGGTATCATGTACAGTGACTATCAAGGTTATAGCATTGGCTATGGTATCCGCCTAGACATTTTTGGTCCTGGTGGCGGCGGCAAAATTGACGAAAACTTAAAGCGAGCATTACTAGCTGGACCAAGTGAGCCTGAAGCACGACTGGCAAGCCGTCAAATTATTGATCGCGAAAATACTCCGCGAGTTATGCGAGCACTTGAAAAGGCAAAAAGCGGAGCAGGCAAGCCAATTTGTATTACACAGGCACAAATTGATGCATTGATTATGGCTTCGTACAGTAGCCCAGCAAGTGCTGATAGAATGGCGCAGGATTTGGTTCAAGCAGCCGCATCCACAGCAGATGGCAAGCCTACTAACGAAGCTATTGCCAAAATTTGGGCAAATTCTCCTTATAATAACAGTAGCAAAGTTCGCAACAGTGATGCAAAATATGCAATGACTGGCAAGCCAAACTCTGATACACGAGTAATGGAACCAGAGCAATTGCAAGCAGAAGGTATCAAGCGAGATTTGTCACGTTTAAAGAACAACAAAGTTCAACTTCCTGACACAGCAGGTTGGCGTACCCCTTATGGCAATGGTGGTCAAACTGGAACAAAAGTTGAAAATACTTACGGAAAACCAACTCCACAACACTTGGCTCAATGGGAAAGAAGTTACTATCTAAACACTGGAAATGTGCCATATGGTAGCAACTTAACTGTTGAACAACTACGTGACAAGTACGGTTCTCCGCATACAGGAGGCAATAATCCTCCAGGTACACCCACAGCTGGCACCGCATCCAACAGCAATGTAGGATAAGATAAAACCCAGCTTAATAAAACTTGGTAAATAGGTGTATGCCAAGTTACACTTCAAAATTCCGCGGGTACAGCTCAATCGGGACTAGTTTTTTAAATCCAGTCCTGTACGACCTTGCCCTTGCGAAACAGGACTTATTAAATCACTTTCATACTCGCAAAGGCGAGCGTATTATGATGCCAGAATTTGGTAGCATAGTATGGGATATGCTTTTTGAACCATTAGATGATTACACAATTAATCTAATAGACGCAGATGTGCGCTCGATTATCAAAGCAGATCCTCGTTGGTTATTGCAAAGTGTAGCCATCAGCGAAGACGTTAACGCACTTAACATTGAAGTTACAGTGACATATTTGCCCACAGACGAAACAGTAGTACTACCATTGGTATACGATAAAGGAACGAACACATTATGAGCCAGACACGACGCCTAGGACAGTTAAACGCCGCCGAAAGCTGGCTTAACAATTACCGTTATCTAGTAAATGCAGACTTTAAAGCATACGACTTTGAAAGTCTACGTACCGCATTGTTAGATCACATTCAACTTAACTATCCAGAAGATTTTAACGACTTTATCAATTCAAGTGAGTATGTTGCACTTGTAGACTTAATGGCGTTTATGGGACAAAACTTGTCCTTCCGTGCAGATTTAAATCTTCGCGAAACGTTTTTAGAAACAGCAGAAGTTCGCGGCAACGTATTAAGTATCGCTCGTCAGTTGGGCTACAAGCCGTTCCGTAACGGTGCAGCCAATGGCTTCTTAAAAATTACGTCTGTAACAACCACACAAGAATTATATGACAGCAAAGGTACAAACTTGGCTGGTAAAACAATTGTTTGGGCTGACCCGTTGAACTTGGATTTCAATGAGCAGTTTTCGTTGATTTTAAATCAGGCACTAAACAAATCAAACCCAATTGGACGTCCTGTTAGTTCTATTTCTGATAACGGTACTACTCGACAAATTTACGAACTTGATCAACCTGACACAAGAACAATGGTTGAGGCATTTTCATTAACTGCAAGAAATAATAACAGCTACCCATGCGAGTTAGTTCCTGTAACAATTGATACAATTACAGAGCTTGCAAAAGAAAACACACCAAACCCGTACGGTCGTCAGACTGTGTTGTTTAACAATGACGGAACAGGCTTTGGCTCTGGTAGCAACGGCTGGTTCTTTATGTTCAAACAAGGAACATTGAAGTTTGAGGACTTTATCTTAAACACACGAGTTGAAAACCGTGTGATTGATTTACAAGGCAGCAACATCAACGAAACTGACATTTGGGTTCAAAGTATTGACTCACAAGGACAAATTTTAGAACAGTGGACTCCTGTACCTAACACAAACAATAAGAACATTGTGTTCAATGCAGTAGCCAAAGATGTACGAAAAGTATACGAAGTAATTACTCGCGAGAACGATTCGGTATCACTAAAGTTTGGCGATGATATTTTCGCAGATATTCCAACAGGTAACATTCGTGTATGGTATCGCGAAAGTGCAAACGAAACATTGTCTATCTCTCCTAACGATGTAGCGGGCTTAGAAATGACATTACGTTTTGTTGACGGGACAGCAACAGAACAAGACTTAACAATTACATTTGAATTAACTACTCCAGTATCAAGCACTGCCGGCGAAACATTAGAACAAATTAAAAATCGTGCGGGCCGCACAAGTGCAAGCCAAGACCGCATGATTACTGCGTCTGACTACAACATCTATCCAGAAGGTAAAGTAAGCGGCGTTGATAAAATCAAAGCAGTTAACAGAACACATGCTGGCCAAAGTGTTTATGCAGACTTGTCTGATCCAACTGGTACATATCGTCCTGTTATTACTTTTGCAGACGATGGTTATATCTACGAAACTGAGGTAGTTACATCTACTACAAAAGATTCGCTGTCGGGGCCACAAGAAGTATTGTCTTGGGTAGAAAACAGTTTATTGAACAGACACCTGCACCAGTTATACTACAAAAAGTATACTCCCATTACTCCAGAATCTGGCGTTAATGTTAAGTGGGTAACAGTAAGTTCAGGTAACGCAACTACTACAGGCCACTTTTCAATTGTGACAAATAATGCACCATTGCGTATTGGCCGTGGTAGCCCAGATATCAAATATAGAACCATTGGTAAGAACAGTTTGGTAAAAACCACTGGTGGCAAGTGGAGCCGTGTGCTAGATGTATATCGCGAAGGTTTAGGCGTAAGTGATAATGATGGCAACAACACCGGCTTACGTGCCAATGGCCAAGGTTCTGTGTTTTTGAATTCTATTTTAACATCTACAAGCGTTGAAGCCTGGTTCCCATCATTGCGTACAATTTTTACTCCAACAGAGCAACGTGAAATTCTTGCTGAAATTCGTGCGGCACGTAGCTTTGGTTTAAAGTATGTAAACACATCAACTCAACCAGACCGTTGGAAAATTATTCCAGTAGACGCAGTTGTAGCAACAGGCGACTTAGTTCCTCCAACAGAGCAAAACACAAACTCTGGCGCAAGCTGGTTAGTGCGTTTGGAGTATGATACAACAACAGGCTCTTGGACATTGTACACACGTAACGATCAAACAGTGTTTGGCAGCGTTGACCAATTGACATTCCACAATCAACGTTTTGGACAATCAATTGACTCGTCATCAAAGCGTGTGCTGAAAGATACTATTAAGTTTTTAAAACAAAACGGATTAGAGTCAGAATTGTCTCTTGACGTCAACGACTACTTTAAGTTAGATGACGGTCGCTTTGATTCAACCCGTGTAATGTTATTATTACCTGGCCTAAATGAAAACTTAGCACCAAATGATCCAGATGTAATTAGTAAACTAATCACAGGCAATGTAAAGTTTGAGCGTGTACCATTTGTTGATACCAAAGGACAATACACATTAAAGCCAAGCAATACTACTGGCGTGATATTACCTGGCAGAAAAGATTTAAAAGTACAAAGCACACACGTACCATTGCGAGATAACAGAGTTGATGCATCTACAACAAACATTGTTGACATGTATGTATTAACATCAAACTACAACGATTCTTATCGTGCTTGGGTTAATGCTGGCGGCAATGAATCTACAAAGCCATTACCATTAACTTCATATGGTTTAGAAAAGCTAATGAGTTCTATTATTCCTTATAAGAGTATTAGTGATAGCATTATCTTCCATCCTGTCAACTATAAAGTTATCTTTGGTAAGAACGCTGACAGTAGAAATCAAGTTAAGATTCGTATTACTAAGAGTGATACTACACGAGTAAGCGATGCTGAAATTCGCAGTCGTGTTATTGCGGCAATCAACCAATACTTCTCAGTTGATAATTGGGACTTTGGCGAAACATTTTATTTCACTGACATGGCTGCTTGGATACATAAGTCGTTAGGCGGAATTATCAGTAGCATTGTGTTGGTACCAAAACAAAAACAGTTGTCAAGTAATGACCTGTTCCAGATCCCATGTGAGGATAATGAAATTTTTATCAGTAGCGCAACGGTAAATGACGTTGAAGTTGTTTCAAATTAATAAGGCAAAGTAATGGCAAAAGATCCAAAAAAATTAAACCCTGAAAACCCATACAGTAAAACATTCCCGGGTCAGGATTTAAACACAGGCGTTTCACCTAAGACGACTGACTTACTACCTACGATTTTTAGAACTGAAACAAATAAGAAAGTTCTAAGTGCAGTGATGGAAGACTTGTTTCAACCAAGTTCCATTGAAACATTAAACTATGCCGTTGGCCGTAATAGAACAAAGTTTACTGGCTTAGATTATTTGCCACACCCTACTGCTCGCAGACAGTTAGAAACTGGCTTAGTGCTATTCAATGATGATAAGGTTTCTGTATTAACAGCTGATGACATTGCAACAGCATGGGATCTAAATGACAGAACACGCGAAACAGTAGAACCAATTAGCATTTTAGATTTACCAATAGACCCAGACAAGTTTTTAAACTGGGCAAACTACTATTGGATCGAAGAACGTATGCCAGTGGTGTTTTTAACCAGCGGTAATACTGACTTAAATGTACAGTCTGGCATTGTTGGTAAGAAATATTACACATCACCTGTACAGCCAAACGGTCGTAGTTTGGAATTTAAAAATGGCATGCGAGTGGTATTTCACCAACGTCCGGGTCTAACTGATATTGGTGGTGACTTAGACTTAGATTTGCTAACAGATGGTAATAGCCAGCTTCAAATGGATTATGAATTTGTCAATTACGATAACAGGCTAATTGGTGTATCTGTAGATGGTGTTATATTAACTCAAGGAGTTGAGTACTATATCTCTGGCAACCACATCATGTGGTTAACTGAATTCCCAGCACAAAAGGCAGTGCATGTTCACGTACCAAACTTTTACATCACACTCGATGAAGAACTTAGATTACGTTCATGGTTAGTAACAGGTGTTGGTACCGAAGAAGGTATTCAGTTAATAGGCCTACACTCGCAGTTTACAAACACAGTTTATAGTAAATTATCAAACGCATTGTGGGACCAATCGGCAGTTCCGTGGGATCGTGTTGAGTGGGATGGTTTTATTCCTGGTATTAACCCTAAGGAATACATCTTACAAGAACCTGGCGCAAAAAATAGAAATGCACACAGCCGAACAAACTGCTGGTTCCATAAATCTACTATTCAAACAGCAGTTGATTTCTTGGGCATTGAATTTAGTGACATTGCAAAAAGCGACAGTCAGGCCATGCGTCCTATTGTTGAATTTGAAAACAGCCTTGAATTGTACAACCACGGTACTCGCTACCGCGCATGGCCTACGTTCTTGGTTAATGAACCAAACATTAGCGTACCAGACTTTATTGGCTTGCCATTAGTTGACAGCAACACAACTATTTTAAACCCAAGATACATGTCTTTATTGTCTAAACTTGATAGACAAGTTGATATCATTGTACAAACACAAATTGGTGCTAACTTCAAGTTGGCGTTAAACGCATCGTCTATTCCGCAAGACGAGCTTATTAAAATCTTGGCTAACCTTGACAAAGATAATGCCGCAGGTAGAATTCCAAAGTATGCGGTTTATAAAATAACTGGCAACAGTATTACTTGGATTAAAAATCCACCAACATCTAACTGGACAATAACCTACAGAATTTCTGGCGTGCTATTGTCTGCTTTGCGTATTCTATGGTTAGCCAAAGACTCAAACGTTAACACAATCTTAAACATCAGACACGATGGTATAGTAACAACAAGTGCTTCAAAAGAAGTAGCATACGATGGTGATGCAGTAGTAATCAACGTAACTTCATCTGCTGACCCACATTACTTAAAAGAGTACCACTGGAAGAATAGTGTTGCTGTTCCAGCAACATTCCGCACCACAGCAATTCAACAACCAGTGTTTGAAATTTACAGTCGTGATGGCGTTAAGCTAAGTTCAAACACAAGAACAAAGCCATCAGTAGTTAATAGTACAATTATTAAAATTAAATCTGGCGCATATTTCGACGACGAGTCGGGTTATAACATTGACTTCTTGCCAACTCAATTCACGCAGTTAACTGCTGACAACACAGCAGTGAATAGCATGTACAACATCTTGTTTGAGCACACGCTTCAAACAACAGCATTGTATATTGACAGCACTGGTACTCAACAGCCAGTGCCTGGACCATACTCATTCCGTAGATTCAATGGCGGTGATACAGTGGCTGAACTAAGCAATGGCTACCGCCGTGCATGGTTCAAGTTAAAAAGCTGGGCACTTCGTTCACAGCGAATTGATGGCGCTACAACTATTCAGTTGGATAGTTCAATGTGGCCAGAATACAATTGGGCAGTTAAGATTGCCAATGGTGTTGGTACAGTATTGCACACCGACGATTTTAAAACAGTTGTTGATAATGTAGCAGTTGCCGCACGTGGCCGAACTGTTTCATTTAAAGTATATCACAATGGATTACAAACTGTAGCAACAGTACGTGGACAAGGCTTTGAAGCATTTGATGTTCCCGTAGTAGATGGCGTAGTATCATTTGTTGTTCCAACAACAGCAGTTGATACGCTAACTGTTTCAGTTGGTTTTATTAGCTTTACTGCTCGACTAATTGAACTTAACGATGATCCTCGATTTGTAAAAATTAAGTTAAACGGTCTTCCTGTGGACTTTGCAGTTGATTCAACTGCTTACACAGTTACATTAAATGGTACTGGTGTAGTTGAAATTCAGCACCAAGGTAACAACATCGACGGAGACCACTTAACTGCTATTCCTGGCATTGATTATAATCCAGAGCAATTTGAAAACTTTGGCGAGATTAGTGTAGCACGAATTGTCAAAGGCCTGTCAAAGAATATTGCAGTAAACACAGCAAGCAAACGTGAATGGATTGACAGTCCAAAGTTTAAAACACTTGACGGCATTTACATGGCCGACAATAGTGCAATTCGTTCTTCATGGGCTAACTTTGCATTACAACCCGGACTACAAGATGTTGTAGTTGCACGTTCAATGAGTGCATGGAGATGGTACCGTAAGTTTATTTCTAAGTTAGAAGAAAGCAATATTGTTTATAACATCAGCGAGTATGGCATCAACAATACACTTGACCGTATGTTAAGTGAAATGCTACTAGGTGTAACTTATAGCTCAGTTGATGCAGTATCGGGCATGGCATTTACTCGCGATGGTATGCAATTGAATACATTAACAGCCAATGGCAGCGATACATTTGCTATAGGTTCAGTTGACTTGTTTACTCTACCATATGCGGCTGACCACGTTTATGTTTACGTAAACGATAATTTACAATTGCGCGACGTTGACTATACAATCAGTGGTCAGCAAGTTGTTTTTAATACTGCACCTGCAATTGACAGTGTTATTGAGATTTACTTTGCTGGTCAAACAGAAGTGTATTCTGGTATCCCGGCAAGCCCTGCTAAACTTGGCTTGGGCGGTGTTTATGTTCCACAGCTGGTAACAGAAACTTGGGGGACAAACTCTAAGACGTTTATTCAACGTCACGACGGTTCACGTATTACTGCATATACTGATCCAGAAACAGGCGAAGTTACTGAAAGCAATCCGCTAAATGCAATTATTTTAGAATTAGAAAAACGAATCTACAATGCTTGTATCAACACAGTTGGTGAGGCAAACAGACAGTACGCATTTAGAAATTATTCAACAGAAGAAGTGACTGAGTCACAGTCTCGTTCACAGCTAGAATGGTATTCTATAAATGGCATTGATTACAGAAGTCGCAGTGACTTCAATGCCAACGATGCTTGGACATGGAACTATGGTAATGCAAGCTGGAGAAAGTTATACTTAGACTTTTACGGCACATATCATTTACATGATGCTCCGTGGGAAGCATTAGGTTACGACAGCAAGCCAATTTGGTGGGACACTCATTACTCGTGGACTGACGCAACCAAGCGTCAAGCACTTGAACTGGCATTATACTTTGGTATTTTAAATGAACCAGGCGGTGCGGCTTTTACAGATCCAAAATTTGCACACCCACACGCAACTTACCCGGTTGATGCAAACGGTAATTTACTAAGCCCATTTGATGCTGGTATTGCTTCTCCAACGGTTGATGAAGCACAACAGCCATGGGAAATTGGTGCAATGGGTCCTGCCGAAATGGCATGGAGAAGAAGCGTGAGCGGCACATGGAGTAATGTACTTCATGTATTGGATCGCTACGACTTAGCGAACGAGTTCTTTGATAGTTCAATTAACCCGTTCATCCAAACAGTACATAACAACAGTACAGCACCTAAAGGCACAGGCAGCATTGCACCTGACCAATTCCTATATGCACGTACACTCATTGGTATTGGCGCAGTATTGTTTGAAGGTTATCGCGAATTTAATTTATTAGGCGAGTCACCGCTTAATGACTTGCTAGCACTTGGCACAAAGTTAGAGTTTAGTGTTGGTGGCTTCACTGACGGCGTTATCACATTGAAGATGCCGTATTCCAAGTTTCAGGACAACGAATACGTACCTGACAATGACTTTGGTTTAACATTAAGCCGCGGTATTCCAAAAGAACAGTTGCGTTATACTTCTGTGCGAGTTGAAAAGGATGATGTTGGATTCCGTGTGTATGGCTTTGATCCAAAGAATAGATTTTTCAACGTTCTAGCACCAACAGCAAATGCGCTGTCAACTGGGTACCCTACAACTCGTCGTCAGCTAGTTACTAGCTATGGTACGTTTGTTGAGTATCTGCAATGGGATGCTACCCCAGTGTCAGTGCCTTATGGATCATATGTTGCAAACAAGCAAGACTTGATTACATTACTAATGGGACTTGGAGAATATCAAAAGCAAAAAGGACTTGTGTTTGATGCTATAAACAGTCGTGGCACTATAACAGACTGGAAACAAGCGGCAATTGATGCTATCTCCTGGAGCGAAGAACAATGGGGAGAAGAACACTTCTGTATCGTAGGTGTTGCAACCACCGATGGCTTAAAAATTCATCACCCAATGGGCGCACTAAGCAGACTTGATGCTGACCTTGGACGCACTGGTAAAGTGTTATATGCCAATGGACGTTCGGCTACTGCCGCAGAGTTGTTAATTACTCGCGACTTTGAGCCAAGCACAGATAAAATCACTCCATTGACCAATGATCAAATTGTATTTGTAAATTTTGAAACACAATATTACGATCACGTTTTCTTTATTAGCAACAAAACTAAGTTTGGCGATTTGATTGCCGACTTACAAACAGATAATAGATTACAAGACTTAACAATTGCTGGCCGTAGAACTTATAACTGGACAGGTCGTCCATCTGCTCTTGGTATATTGCCACAGCAGTACAGCACCTTGCCTGGTTTTGACACACTTGTAAATGATATCGTTGCAAGTCACATGCCAGAACGTGTTGCTTTTGATACACTTAAAACTGACATTGCTCGCGGAAACGTAGTACCTTCAAAGAAAAGTGTTATTGCTGACATTGTACAAGACAGTACAAGTGCATATCTATATCGTCAAGGTTTACAAAGTGCTGTTGGAACAAACTTGGCTATTGATGCATTGTTTAGAAACAGAAACATTGATATTCCAGGTAACGAACAAGACGTAGGTGTTAACGAACAGTGGATGTTTAACACTGGCGAGTTTGGTAATTTATCAAACAAGAAAACTTGGGAGATTGAACTTCGTAAAAAGGATCTAACAAGCAATCGTCAAATCGTAAGATTCCGTGACGATGCACTTGGTGTTACAGACTTACGAAGCGACAACATCATTGACATTGTTGGCAAAGCTGATCCACGTTGGGTTTCTCGTCCAAGCGATTACTTGTTTAAAACAATTAACAGAGATGCTATTGACAAGAACTATAGCAAGTCGCAGAATTGGTTGCCAAGTGCTGGTTTGGCTGACGTTGTTACAACTGACGTAGAAATCATGCGCCTAAGCGATCTTACATTTGATAAGTTGCTTAATGTAGAAGATTCTGCAATACTATTTGAAACACAATCATTTAGCAGATACAACGATTACAATACAGGTGATTACGTTTGGAACCAAGGTAAGTTGTACAGAGCAACAGTTCGTATCATTGGTTCTGATGTTAGCGCATTTGATAACACACAATGGGACGAAGTACTAATAACTGGCACAATGCTTCCATCTATTTGGATTAGTGACTACATCTTTACAAATCCACAAGGTTACGGCTGGAACGTTCTGCAGGCATTTGCCCCTGCATACATCGAAGAAATTTGTCCAAATGCAATCAATACTGGCTTAAATGAAAGTAAGGCTTCGTTTGCTAGCCCACACAGATTGGCAAAGGGCGACTCGTTTATTGTTGCTGGTACAAATGACGGAAACTATAACGGAGTTCATCAAGTTAAAGAAGTAGTTGATGACTATAACGTATTGATTCAAGCACGTAGTACAAGCAATGAAGTTGTGTATAATGCAGTTGGATTCAAATTAAGTTCTGTTAAATTTACTACAGATGAAGAATTCTTAGAATCAGCGTTGATGTTTAGCGCCGGCATGACAGCGTATGTTGATTACGGTGACATTGAAGGTACCTATAAGATTTACACCTTCACTGGCAATGGACAAGTAAGCTCACAGCAGTACAACACTGAACACTATAGCAATACAATGATTGATAGTGGATCAATTTATCAAGTACAGTTGTTTGATTACGATACTGAAAACTTAATTCAAACGCTTGAAGTGTATGATCCATACAAGGGCTTGACCATTGATGATGTTGCTCAATACATTGACTTTAAGCAATTACCAGATCCTGCAAATTACAACGTTAATGAGTTAGGCTTACCTGACGAATACAACTCAACACCTTGGGGTGCTGAGCAAGTTGGCAAACTATGGTGGGATCTAGACAAAGTACGTTACATTGAATACGAACAGTCAGGTAATTTACAGTACCGTGCCAACCATTGGGGCGAACGCTTTGCTGACAGCGAAGTTGCTATCTACGAATGGGTAGGTAGTACAGAACTACCATCTACAGACGTTGCACCAGATGCATACTTAGACACAAGTGGTAATGCTGACGGTCAAATTAGATACAGTGAAATTGTAACTACTGATCCAGATTCTGGTGCAAGCACAACAACATACTATTACTGGAAGCGTAGCCCTTCAGTAGTACCAGCTGGCGGCAACAGAGCATATTCAGCAGCCGCAATTGAGTCAGTATTAAACAACCCAGATGTAAATGGCGTTGCTTGGTTAGCACCTATTGATACTAATGCATTTATTGTTGCTAACATTTCTGGTGTGTTTGGAAACAAAGACAAAGTTATCTTACGCATTGAGCAAAACATAAATCCAGAACAAGTACATAACAATAGTGTACTAGTAACAGAAAACGTAGATGTTATTGATGACTTCTTGTATCAAAGATTGTCGTCAAGTATTGTTGGTCGTGACAACTACAGAGAAGCATACAAACTGAACGAGTATGTTGTTGGCCGCCAATATCGCAAAGGAGACTACCTATACATTAAGAACAATGGCATTGACGTTGCTACAACCACATACGGTGGTAGTGATTATCCAATACTTCAAAGTCTTGATGATACTCGTTACGACATTCATACTGTTCGTCGTGCAACGTCGGCAGACCATAAAATTTATGTAACTATCAATGACTTTGTTGCAAGTGGATTAGCCAAAGACATCAAGAAGCGTGTTATTATTAAGAGTGCCGCTGGAGCATTGATTAAGGATCCTTACGAAAATACAGAAGGATACTATGCAGTAGTTAATACTCGACGCAAAGTACCTGATGCTAGCTTGCACCCTCTACGCCGCTATGGTAATGAGTATGCGCCTCGACCACAATCTTGGTTTAAGGACGTCATTGCGGCCCGCAGAACTCTTATCACAGCAGCCAATGATTACTTGCTAAACATTGACACAATTAGCAAGCCAGACTGGGACCGATACTTGATAAAGTATCAGCCACTGAACGGATTATATGAAAAGGATCTAACGCAGTACTGGGACTATGTTGATTACATTGTGCCCGGCTATACAGTTGGTAACGAACAAGTACGAATCCGTTCTGAAGAGATTGGCATACTTGATAACACAATAACAAATTTTGGTATTGTTGATGATTATGGTAATATCATTGAAGCATATACAAAGTCTGGCAATAACTTAACGCTGATGTATCGTAAAAATGGTACAATTCAATTCTCAAATGCAATTTGGGATGGCAGCTTAAATGACGCCTGGGACAAGTTGCCTTGGGATAGAACATATTGGGACGAAGATATTAGCGAAGTAGTCGAGAGTATCCTACGTGCCCTACGCAAGAATATCTTTGTTGGCGAAGACATCAATTACTTTAACAAGTTATTCTTTGCATTAGTCAAGGAAAGTTTGTCACAAATTCCAAACGCAGATTGGGTAGTAAAAACAACATATCTTGATGTGTTCCAAACCAGCGAGCGCGAGTTGGAAAAGGTAGGTACATACTACAATAAGAAAGATAAGTTAATTATCAAGTACATTGACGAAGTTAAACCTTTCCACAGTAAAATTGTTGAAGCAAACAAGCTAAACAACGCCCAACAAGATATTGCAGTTTCTATTGGTGAATCAATTACTTTGAATTGGACCATTAGAACCATGCTAACCGACGAAGAAGGCAACCCAATTGAAACCGAAGACGGCAGAAAACTGGCACCAATCTCTGAGACTCTTGTACAAGACTTAGAAGAACAATAAAGTGGGTTATTTTAAATAAACTAAATATCATTATGAACATAACATCTTTACCAGTTAAAATTACAACTCACATTGTGATTACAGATGCTGATACCGGGGAAGTATTGCGTGAAGGCGAAAACGCTATTCACCAGGAAAATATGAGCCAAGTGTTGGCGACAGCACTTGCCCGCGGAACAAACAGCTTTATCAGTGAAATGCACTTTGGTAAAGGTGCTAGTGTAACTGCAATCGACGGTTCTATTTCATATAGAACACCAAACGTTTTCGGATCAAATTCAGAATTGTACAATCCAACTTACTTTACAGTAGTTGATGCACAAGATCTAAACAATCCAGACTCTGCTAATAACAACCTAACAGTAACACATACCACAGGAACAACTTACAGCAGTACAGTAGTAACAGCAACACTGGACTACAATGATCCTGTTGCAAGTGACAGCGTTTTTAACATTGTTAACAGCACAGAAGACAGCTTAAATGCAACCACAAGCGTAGATGGCGAAATGGTATTTGACGAAATTGCGTTAAAAACAAAAGGGACCGCAGGTTTAAATTCTGGTAATTTGCTAACGCACTTTATCTTCCACCCAGTTGAGAAGAGTCACAATCAGCGTATACAGATTGTATACACGCTAAAAGTTCAAGCTGGTTAATCCAAATTTAAACTAAATATACAAAGGCAATAAGCCAAAAGGACATGAGAAATGGCATACGAAGTAAACAAAGCAAACGGTGAAGTGTTAGTTAACCTAATTGACGGGGAAATTGACAACACATCAACCAGTTTAAATTTATTAGGCAAGAACTATCTTGGCTACGGCGAGCTGATCGCCGAAAACTTTGTTCATTTGCTAGAAAACTTTGCAAGTAGCATTGAACCAATTAGCCCAGTTACTGGCCAACAATGGTTTGATACAGGCGAGCGCAGATTAAAGCTAAACGCAGATAATTCCAACTGGAAAACTATTGCGTTCTTAGCCGCACAAAATTATGTACCAGCAGTTGGCACGTCAATCCGTGGTGACTTTTGGTATGACACAGCAAACAACGCTATTAAGATTTATACAGCTGACGCAACGCTGCCGGGTACAAACGGCAACGGTTGGATGAACATTGGTGCGTTCCAGGGCAATCGAGAAACTGCAACCGGCATGGCATTCTTGGACTTGTTGGATACTAACAGTAGCCTACACAAAGTTGTTGGATTGTATGCAATGGGTGTGTGCGTTATGATTATTAGTTCTGACGCTGACTTTACCATTGCTAACTCACATGCTGTACCGGGCTTTGACGTAATTGGCAAAGGTATTAACATGAATACAAGCGGCCGAGATTCAACTGGCTTTGATACAAACGCATTTAAGTTGCGTGGTATTTCTGTAGAAGCTGAATTTGCTGACGTCGCTGAAATTTACACAGCTGACGCAAGCTATGAGCCAGGCACATTAGTTGCATTAGGCGGTACTGCTGAAGTAACACAAACGACAGGATCAGCTGATACAAACATCTTTGGTATTGTTTCTACTCGTCCAGCTTACTTGATGAACGCAAAACAAAAGCGTGAAAAGAATGCATTACCAATTGCAGTTGCAGGCCGTATTCCAGTTAAAGTTACAGGTGAAGTAAAACGCGGTGATCGTTTAGTGTCAAGCGATATTCCAGGTGTTGCAAGAGTTGCTACACAAGAAGATCCAGCTTGGAGCATTATTGGCCGTAGCTTAGGACAGCACAGCGGAGAAGGCATCGGCAAAGTCGAAGCTACAGTCGGAGCACGATAATGGCTATTCAGCGTAAAAAAATTACCGCTGAAGACCTAAACAAATTGGCATCTGATGTCAATGAATTGTTTGGCGATACCCACGCAGGTGAAGGTCCATCCACTGACCCACAGACTCAGGACGACATTCGTTGGGGTTGGGGCGGCGAGAATGTCCAATACGTACAGCCAAAACAAAAGCTGACAGCATCATTTACAAACGAGTTAGTGAATCGTATCAACCTAAGCACATATAGAACTAATAGCACAGATCAAGAACTTGTTATTGTTTCGCAAGGCGAAAAAGTAACAGCAGAATTTTTCAATACTGCGGCAAGCCTATTAGACTCTGCACGAAATTCTCGCAACGAAGTTGATCCGGCTTTAACTACACTATCAACAATTCGAACAGTTGTAAGCGATGGCGCTACTTGGAGACACCAGTTAGAAAACGTAGTCGAACTTGACTTTGAAGGATACGAAAGTGCTCGTCACTTTTTCAATGCAGGTGGCGATATTCGTTTGGTATTTTCAATCGCTGAAGGTTATAACGCCGGCTACCACACTTGGCGTGGTATTTTTATGGACCAGGGCACACTAAGACTAAACGTTGAAACAATGTCTAGCTTAAACAACCGTGGTATCAGCCAGGATGTTGGCTTTGCAGAACTAGTTTTAGGCGAGCAATTACTATACACTAGCCCGTCAGGTGGCGGCGGCGAGTATGGAGGCTACGGCGGTTATGGAGGCTACGGTGGCTACGGAGGCTACGGAGGCTACGGCGGTTATGGGGGCTATGGAGGCTATGGTGGTTACGGCGGATATGGTGGTTATGGTGGTTATGGCGGCTACGGTGGTTATGGAGGCTATGGTGGCTATGGGGGTTACGCTTCGAGCAGAGTAAAGATCTATGGCAATATTGAAAATAACCGTTTGCGCCTACGTACTTTACTTGATCACGCTGGTTTAGGTACTAAAGTAACAGGCACAATTACAATGGCTGTATCCGTTTCTCAACCATCAGCAGTAACAGAAAATGGGGTAACATTGGACCTTCCAACCCCTATTATTTCAGTAACCACACCTTGGCAAGAAATCTAATTGGTTAAACCAGGATTTGTACGTTGGTAAATAACAACGTACATAATAATTCTGGAACCAAATGGATACACGCCTAAATGATGCATTGGCTTTTGCCAATTATAGACTAACGCTACAAGTTCAGCGTCAAAATATTGAAGCACGAGTAAATGCGGCTTTGATCGTGTCTTACCAAAATGCAATTTTCAAATCAACCCAAACATTGATTACGTTTGTTGGACTTAGGGCCATGCGATCAGACAAGTTGTTGGTTGAAGATAACAGCGGCAACGTTATCCATATTGAAAATCCAAATGAGTTCCTGACAGAGTTGCTAACAGCGTATGATGCTGCCATGGAACTAAAGCAACAAGAATTACAAAAATTAAAGTCAGCACGTAGTACTGCTAAAATTGTAGGGCTGTAATATGAGCACCAAGGGCTTTATGATGTTCGCTTACAACAACGAACAGTTGGACTACACTCAGCTGGCCCTGGTTGCGGCGTATGCATGTAAGAAGTACATGCCCGATATTCCGGTTGTGCTTGTAACTAATCAAGCAAGTTTGGAGCAATGCAAGAATACACATGGCCAAGCAATTATGAATGCCGCGTGGGACGACATCATCTTAACTAACCCCGAATACGAACGTAATATGCGCTTACACCACGATGGCGCATACCACAGCTTCAACGCACAATTTACAAACACTAACAAGCATGACATTTATAACCTAAGTCCATTTGATGAAACTATCCTAATTGACACTGACTATCTCTGCGGCAATGACAACTTGTCAAAATTGTTTGGCGGTCAGTATGATGTTGCAATGTATCGTGACGCTCGTAACTTGCAAATGCAAGAGCCATATACTACAGAACGCTGGTTGCACTATGCTGGTATTCGCATGTGGTGGAGTACTGTAGTTTATTGGCGTAAGAGCGAAGAAGCAGAGCACTTCTTTAATGTATGGACCGCAGTTAAAAAGAACTGGGAATACTATCGATTCTTGTACAAGTTTCCGGGTACACTGTATCGCACAGACTACTCTGCTAGTATCGCCGCGCACATGGTTAATGGCTGGCAGGATGGTGGCTTCATCGGAGAGATTCCAAATTATATGCGCTACCAAGACCAGCGTGATGACATTGTAGAAGTTAAGGGTCCTAACCATTGGGTAATGTTAAGCAACTTGCCCGAAGAATGGAAAAATATTGTAGTTGAAGTTCGCGGGGAAGATGTTCACATGATGAATAAGAAAAGTATTCTTCGTAACTACGAAAAGATCATGGAAGAACTAGCATGACACTACACATTATTACGCCACCAGATTATGATGACCATGCTAAAATTACATCAATGGATGCAAAGTTTGTTAATGCCTCCGTTGAAATTAACGTAGTCAATGTTGAAAAAGATCCATATAGTCAGATTAAGCAACTTGCTACCCTTGACTTAAAAGCTGGCGACATTGTTTGTTTAGCAGGAACATGCACACGCCAATCAACTGTAGCAGTCGCTGAACTCGCTGTCGCAAAGAAAATAAATCTCATGCCCGGAACAGGTACAGATCATCGTGGCGTGCCAATCCAGCCACACAAGATAAACGCTCGCGCCGCAATTGAGAAAAATGATATTACAGCTTGGCCCTATCTGATGGTCATTGGCGATCCAGAGTTGGCTAAAAAGAGTTTTGAGATCTTGCCCGACTTGGACAGCGCACTATACTGGCCTAACTATGTGCCGGAACCAGATCAAGTGCGGATCGAACATTTGCTTGCTGTAGTAGCCGCAACCGGATTATGGGAAACTCCCGAATGGTTTAAAATTGTTGATTTAAGTGTTAGAGATTTAGAGCTCGCTCCAGTTATGTACGCAAGTCATATGTGGCATGATTGGATTGCCTTCTATCCTGCTAACGGAAACTTCAAACTTGAAAATCACTCACAACTAGATCCAGTTTGGTTAGCTGGTAGCACTAAGCCATTGGAATATTGGTAATCATGGCAGAGTTAAAGTTTGAAGTACGCCGACGAGAAAAGAAACGAGCAGAGTTTTGGTGCGTCAATTACGACGAGCACACAGGCAAGATAAAATCAATTGAGCCCGGTGATCGTCAAGTAGCCGGTGTGCTTATAGTTAACTATGCCCGTGTTAAGAAAATTCTTGCAGGTGAAAGCAATCAAAACGATTACAGAGTATCTCTCAATGAGAATCTTGGCGTACTTGACTTAGTAGATATAAGACGTCCGCTTGAGTATAAAAAGAAACAAGTGTACCGTGGATGGTTATCTGCGGCAGAATCGGAAAGCTACGCACCAGCTTCGTTACGTGCGACACTTTTTGCAGACACTGGGCACATTCGATTTGAAGCAAGCCGAGCTTGGACTACAAGGGTAAAAGATGGCTTAGATAGAAACACAATGTCCGATAGTATTCCGTTTTTTATTAGCGATGCACAAGACCCGCACAACCTACTTGGTTATGATTCAATTAACTTAGCTGAAGTTATTGAACGTGGCTTTTGGGAAAAGCGTCTATGGGCTTTTATGGATCACGATATCATTCAAAAAATATTGTACCACGGTCAAGAAGTACGTATTAACATGCAACCTGTTGCAGACAGTTTTAACTTTGTGCGAGCTCAACAGCACTCTGAGTTTTCTGAAATCATTGACGAACGCACGATCCTTAGCAGGACAGGTCCCGGAAAGCATCTTAGTGTATATTCTAAGAATGGCTCATTATGGGTGCAAAGCCATTACTCAAAGGGCTGTGCAATTGATCAGATAACTGGCAACCTGTCAGTAGCAGTATTATCCCAACCAGACCCTGACTTCTTTGTAGCATGGGCTGAACTACCTGCACTGATGCTAAGACAAGAACATCCGTTTGAATTGATTTCAAATTGGCCAGACCATGTGGTCCCAAGTTTGTTATATAAAGCTAACAACATAGATATAGGAGTGCTCCAGTGAAAACCCCGATTACAGAATTCGACGTAGTGTTTATCAGCTACGATGAACCAAATGCAGATGAGAATTATGCAGACTTGCTAGAAAAGTGCCCGTGGGCCAAACGCAGCCATGGCGTGTATGGTAGCGATGCTTGCCATAAAGCGGCTGCAAAACTTGCCGAAACAGAACGCTTTATTACAATCGACGCTGATAACAAAGTCCGCCCAGACTTCTTTGAAATGGAGCTAGACTTAACTAAGTTTGATCGCAGTGACGTACTAAGCTGGAGCGGCAAGAACGTTATCAATGGACTTGTGTATGGCAATGGTGGTGTTAAACTTTGGCCCAAGAAAGTTGTGGAGCAAATGCGAACACACGAAGCAGTAGATGGCGGCGCTGGCGCAGTAGACTTCTGTTGGGACATTCATTACCATCAGTTAAACAACATCTATTCCGATGTGTATAATAACTCTACTCCTTACCAAGCATACCGTGCAGGCTTTCGCGAAGGTGTCAAGTTAGCACTACACGATGGCAAGCCAATGGACTGGCGCCAGATCGCCTCCCGCAATAACTTTAAGAATCATCGCAGACTGTTAGTTTGGATGAGTGCTGGCCAAGACGTACAAAATGGATTGTGGGCCATGTACGGAGCCCGACTAGGTTGCTATTTGACCAACTTACGTAAAGACTGGGACTACAAATTGGTAGCAGATTTTGAATGGCACAATCAATACTGGAGCGAAACAGTAATGCCAATGTTTGCTGGCAACGAAGAAACATGTCCAGTGTCAAAGTACAACTGGAGCAAAACAGCACTTATGGCTGAAACTGTAAAGTTAGGCAAACTATTACGTCAAGACTTAAAATTGGATATTGCCGAACTTGACGAAGCAGGCAGCAGATTCTTTAAGGCAAGTTTCTTTAACCCACATCGTCTAGCACCGCACATTAAAGAAAGTGATGTTGAACAGTTTATTGCTGAGTAATGTTAGATATCTTTTTCATCTCAATAGGCGAAGAAGGCAGCGAAGCTAATTGGCAACGCTTGCTTCAACTTGCGCCCACAGCAAAGCGTGTTGATAACGTAAAGGGCATTTACGAAGTACATCGTGCATGTGCCCAATTAAGCACTACCAAAAACTTTTATGTGGTTGATGCGGATGCATGGGTACTTGACGGATTTAAATTTCATTGGGAGCCAGACGCCAATGCGTTACATTGGGGAATTCCAGAACCCGAGTGTGTATTAGTTTGGCCAAGTCGTAATGCAGTGAATGGTCTAGAGTATGGCTACGGTGGCATCAAGATGTTTCCACAAGCACCATTCTTAGAAGATAAGCAATGGCGCATTGACCTATCTACTACAATTGGTCGAGCCACAGTCAGTAAAGAACAAGTCAGTTGCGAAACACGATTCAACGCCACCCCTGAATCAGCTTGGATAGGTGCATTCCGTGAGTGCGCCAAACTTGCATCATTGAACATGATTAAAAGCCGTGTTCGCAAAGCTGTTGCAAGTAGAAACGAAGAATTGCAAAAGCTGTCAGACCATGTGGCACAACAAGCAGACTGGACCCCAGAGAAACGTGCAACGTATCGTCGAGTGCAAAGTGTGCTAATCAACGATCGCTACAATCACGAATCTAACATTTACTCATACTGGGCAGAAATTGAAGAATGTAGTCGTCGTAGATTACATTGGGCTACAGTGGGCTGGGAAGCATATAATGGAAAATATAGCGTACTTGGCGCACAAGCTGGATCTAAGTTTGGGCTACAACATAGCGACGATTTAGGCATGCTTGATAAAATTAACGACTGGGACTGGTTGCGAGGAGAATTTAAAAATGTCAATGTTTAACGTTAAACCTAAGAAACAAAATACAAGAACTACCTTTGCAGATATCCCTGTTGTATTTTTAAGTTTCGACGAACCAAATGCTGATGCACATTGGAGCCTATTACAAGAAGTAGTTCCGCATAAACGAGTTGCTCGTGTGCATGGAGTAAAAGGATTTGATGCTTGCCACAAAGCGGCCGCTGACAGTTTTCCCGCAAGTGACTATGTTATTACAGTAGATGCAGACAATCAAGTTGATCCAAAGTTTTTTACTAAATCATTGCCGCAAAACATGACTGGGCAGGTCAGCTTCACATGGGGAGGACGTCAAGTCACAAACGGACTCATGTATGGTAATGGCGGTTTAAAGATGTGGAGCACTGAACACTTGTCTAACATGAAGAGTCACGAGCTTGCTGATGAAGAACGTGATGCAGTAGACTTTTGCTGGGACTTTCAACGCTACAAAGAACTACCAGGATGCTGGAGCAACGTACATACAAACGGTAGTCCTTATCAAGCATTTCGTGTAGGCTTCCGTGAAGGTGTAAAGCTGTCAATGGAGCAAGGACGTTTGCTTGCGTTTGACGAGTGGAGCACTACAATGCATGCGGCAAACTATCAAAGACTGCTAACTTGGATGACAATTGGTCGAGATATCGAACATGGTATCTGGAGCATATACGGCGCACGTCTTGCTGTCAAGATGTTGCAGTATGACGACTTTGACTTTGTGAATATCCGCGATTATGATTGGTTCCGTGAATTCTTTGATATGCACAAAGATGCAGACCCTGTTAAAGGTAGTAAGAGCTTAGGCAAGCGAATCAGCGATGGTCTGGGCTGGATACTTCCAGACTTTGATACAGAGCAAAGTGCGTTTATTAAACAAACACAATTGCACCCCGACAAGCCATTGACATATGAAGATGTTGAATGGCGTACAAATTTAAGTTTATATGGATGGTTCCGTGGATAAAAATGCAGAATTAAGATCAGCGTTAATGTACTTCACCGACGAAGCAATTGGATACCGTCACAGTATTCATTTCCTTCATCGCTGGGTCGAAACAGGCGAGCAAGCTGAGTTGGAAGGCTTGATTCTTGAAGTTGGCCGCGAAAACTTTGTTGATTTACAACCATTGCTTGACACAGTAAAGGATCCTTCTAATTCAGCAGGTATTGCAACACTGTATAATTTTATTAAGATACACGGTGTATGCTGTGTTGGGGAACAATTTACTCGTATTGCACCACCACCGCAAGTTGATGACACATTGTTGCACAATATAGAAGGCAACGCATGGGCCATGCATAATTGGATTGAAGCAAATACGCATGATGGCATTAGTCCGTATTACTACATTGGTCGTGCATACGGATTATTACAAGAAGCTTCAAGCAATTTTTATAAAATTTTTGAATTGCTTGAACTTATGTTTGGCAAAAATACTACGCTATTCTCAGCAGTACAAGACAATGACATTGTACTACTAGGCAAACTATTGAGTAACTATTATCCTAGTTGCAGTAAGCATATCAATAGGCTCGCACAATCTGTTGCCGAGCACCCAGATTTAAATTGGAAGGACGCACTAAGCAGAAACCAAATTAAAAGCAAGCTGTGGTTAATTGAACAATTGGACGTACTTAAAGTATTGCCAAAGCCTCGCAAGTATGCGACCGACGAAGCTTCTAATGTACTACTAGTAGGCGGTTGGGTTGGTATGTTAAGTTTCTTAGCCGATATGAAGGGCAAGTTCCTTGACGTAGTGACCAATATTGATATCGACGAGTCAGTACATGGTGCATCTTCTGATTTAAATTCTATTACTAATTCAACATTTAGAACTAGCAATAGGGATGTGAGAAAATTAAACATTGCAAAATATAACAAGCCAATTGTAATTGACACTATTGTTGAACACTTTACTGATCACGGAGAATGGGTCAAAACCCTGCCAAGAAAAGCAATGATTGTATTGCAAGGCAACGACATGTTTGATGTACCCGATCATGTGAATTGCCATAAAACATTAGAAGAGTTTATTGCGTCATGTGGGTTAAATAACATTATCTGGAGTGGAGAACTGAATCTCTATAAATGTACCAGATATATGGCTATTGGCACTACATGATATCTGACAAACGATTTAAACGATACGATTTCCTTGTTGATTTGGTTAGATTAAAAGAGGAAGCATACACGCTAATGTATGACTATCCAAATGGGGTCTATCATACTCAGTGCTCATTGCAAACAGACGGATCAGATGACTGGGCCGCTGGTATTGGTTCAAAGCCAGATGTTGACGAATCTATTTGGGATAAACTGCACCCTAAATTAGTAGGCACCTGGTGGGAGGAGTTTTTTGCTACTCTTCCCTTTAAAGTCTATCGTGCTCGCTTACTGACTATTCAGCCACGCACTTGCTACAGTCTGCACGTTGATCGAACACCGCGAATACATATCGCTATCGAAACCAACCCACAAGCACGTTTTATTTTTGTTAATCCTCCAGCAGTACGTTTTATACCAGCAGACGGGCATATCTGGTGGGTTGATACTACCAAAGAACATTCAGCAATGAATGGCAGCATGAAGCCTAGAATTCATTTTGTTGCTTGCTTGGATAACACCGACCCAGATTAAGTCATACATACAGGTATGACATTAGAAGTTATTCATACCTGCGCCGAACACTTTAGTAGTATAGAGCCACTATACAAAAACTTCCTAGCAGAGATTGCAAATGATCCATTACCAGCAATGGTTAATATGGGGTATGATCTTCCTGCAGGTCTTGGGTACATTGTTAATAATAAATCACGCTGGACAGAAAAAACAGGCCAAATTGACTTGTTGCTTGACGATGGTAAAATTGTAGGTATCAGCGCAGTAGAAACAAGCTCGCTTTCTAATGCTTTTGGCAGCGGTGGCAATCGTTGTTGGCTATTACCAAAGTATCGTGTTCATAACGAAATTACAAAGTACCTGTTAGCATCAAATTTGCAGTGGTGCAAAGACCGTGGCCATGCGGGTATGATTTTAACATTCAATGATTACAACAAGTGGATCTATACTACAATCAAACGTCGAGTACGCGGCCAAGCAGGAGCATTAGGCCCAGTTTGGAGTACCTGGTGGAATGATTGTATTCCTTTTGAGCGTCAGTTAAATGTATTCAACACACCGCAATGGGCAGTAGTAAAACCAATTGCCAGCATTGAAGCAGTACTAGACGGCATGAATAATATTGATCGAGAATTTGGGATAGCATGATTATAAACACAGAACGTTCGCATTTAAAATATTGGTACGGAAATGACCGTAATCAAATTTGGCGCAAGGATAATTTAGAAACAACATCAATGAGCGTGGGCGGGTGCGTTCGCAAGCCAATGAGCTTTAAAGCAGAGCTGATTAGAACTGCCCGCATACTAAACAAAACTTATCCAGACCTAACAATTTTTCTAAGCGGCGGCCTGGACAGCGAAATGGCACTGCAAAGTTTCTTATCAGCTGGCATTACTCCACGCATTGTTACTATTAGATTCCCCGACGATAAGAATATACATGACATTGGTCCTGCAATGCGAATGTTAGATCACATGGGATTGAAATATAGTGTAATTGATGTCGATCCAGAAGAGTTTGTAATGAGCGGAGAAGCATTTGAAATTGGTGCTCGTTACCAAGGGTACAGTTTCTATCAACAACTTCTTATGAAGGTAGCAACAGACTATAATGCACCGATGATTACAATCGATGAAATTGAATTAGAAAAGCTACCTAGCATTAACTGGGAAACTGGAGAACATTATGACCGCTGGGCGTTCTTAAAGAAAGAAGACCAAGATGGCGTGTGGCGTAGATTTGCTGATGCAACTGGCATTCCAGCACTCAACAACTTTTACAGTTATAGCCCAGAATCTATTTTAGCATTCTTACAACTGCCGACAGTAGATGATTTAGTAAATGATCGAATTTACGGCAAGCTGGGATGGACTAGTTCTAAGATGAAAATTTATTCGCATCTTGGATACAACTTTAGAAAACGCCCAAAGTGGCACGGAGTTGAAAATTACATGCACTTGTGGGACTATGTACGATACAATGTCTATGCCAAGTCAAACCTAAACTTTGATGAGCGTAACTATGTTATGCCCATTGACGAACTAAGACAAAATTTAATTAACGGAGTAGAGACAGTATGCAATATAGCCTAATGCCAATGACATTTGATCATTTGCCAGGACTTGTGGAGTTTGCAGAGCATATCTATGCACACACAGATCCCGACAAGTATCCAGATTTTAAAATATCAAATGATATTGACGATGCTGAAAAACGTAGAAAGTTTTTCTCAGCATTTATGTTACCAAGCACATTTAACAACTACAATATTAGGCAGTCATATGCACTTGTTGATGAAAACGGTGTGTATCAAGCTGCCGTTGGTGTCAAACGTTGGGCTCATATGCCAAGTTGGAGTTTGAGCTGGTTGCTAAGTCCTAGTATGGGCGTAAAGTTTATTCCAGTGTTTAGAACTATTATTGCAGAGCTTTGCAAGGTGCACGAAGCCGCAGGCATGAACGAGTTTTATGTAAGCTATCCGGCCCATCGAGAAGCCGCATACAGCAAGATTATGCTACCCGTTCGTGAAAACTACTACAGTTTTGTTGAATGTACAATTGAAGCTAACACTCGTAGCCACTATAGTTTTATTCACGAACTAATGGGACATGCGCTACATCCGCACGATATGAACCTGCGAAGATATATACTACGCAGAGAAAACACATTACCGCCAAGCCAAGGAGGCACGGCAATCCCTTTAAGTAAAGCTACTTCATGAAAAATTGGTTGAATAAACAAGCTGAGTTGTATCGCAAGACACACCAGATCCCTTACATTCTTGCAATATGGTTGCCATACCATATTGCCGCAATCGCTACGATTGCCTATACTGTTGCAACAGGCTGGTCGTGGCATTATTTGCTACTTGCCGTTTGTGGCTGGGTATTGCTTGATGGTGTTGGTAATAACCTGACACTACATCGTTGGTTAAGCCATAAGTCATGGACACCACATAAGTGGGCCGAACCATTCTTATTGTGGGCGGCAACATTAGTAGGCGAAGGCAGTCCAT
>JACCEE011177421.1_pt1 | contig 36597 bp, 28 predicted proteins | sample 7449931 | NCBI WGS metagenome assembly JACCEE01 (sample SAMN15323457, study PRJNA562643) | freshwater metagenome | isolation source: river surface water | place: USA:Blue River Watershed | collected 2017-08-19 | reverse complement strand
TAAGTATTAATTATTCTCTTTTTAAAATTTTAAAATCCTCTGCTTGAAACCAAGTTTTTAGGCAGGGGATTTTTGCTTCTTCCAATTTAAACCAGGCCACATAATCAATTTTCATCTGAGCAAGGAATAGACAAGTACTCAGAGGAGAAAGATTCGCATAAATAGCATCAATTTCTTTCTTCCTCTCTTCAATACTTACCCAAGAAAGGCCGCGCTGGTTCACATGCTGACCAGGCCAAATGAGATAACTCGAAAGTCCCGTAAAAATCGTTAGACGGTTACCTTCAAAATCATAGGTTCTCCCGTAAGGTTCAAGAAAACCGATAGGGCCCATAATCTCAGCATTCATTTTTTCAATCGCGGCATACAATGAAGGACTATCAGACTTAACAAAAGCGCTGACATCTAATTCGGGTCTCACCCAGCCTTCACGTTTAAAACTGGCAAGCGCCATCACGTTAACTACACTGCCTGCAATTAAAATAAAACTTGCGAGAACAAAGGGAGTGAAGAAGGCCACTTTCCACCACGAACGAAGTTTGAGAAAACGTCTCATGAGAAAAAAAGTCGCAATTCCCATTAAAACCCATACCGGAGTATTGATTTTAAAAATACTGTTGATCTTATCGATGAGAATGAAATGATTGCTAAAAAGAATGAGGATAAAAGAAAGAAGAAAGAGATAGAGAAAACTCTTCGTTCCAAGTTCTAAGCGAAGCTTTAAAGGATTGCGCCTTTTAATTGCCAAAGTAATAAGAGAGATAAGGAGAATTGCAAAAATAAAAATCCACCACTGCCCTTGATGACGAAAGAATTGAGTTATCCCATTAAAGGTCTCACGCTCTAAGCTCATCCCCATTCCCCCTTCTCGACCCACAAACATACGAATGAGTATGGGCAAATAAAAAAGAATCGAAAAGAATCCAAGGATAAGGGCCGGCAGAATTCTTTTTTTAAAAGAAAAAAGAGTAATGAGCCCCAAGAAGAAAGAAAGAATGAGATAATCCCAAAGATTCGTCACAGTCAACAGACCAAAACAGAGGCCACCGAGCAGACAAAAGATCCAATCAATTTTTTTAGGCTCAGTAATAAAGCGCCAGATAAAAAGAAGGCATAGGATAACAAAGGGATAGGCCATCACATGAGGATGCAGATCTAAAAAAGTAAATGACCAAGAGGGAAACTCAGCAAAGAGATCATTTTTAAAAACGCGAGTTGCGCTCCAAAAATAAGCAAAATCCCAAGTGTTTTTTGTAAAAAGATTAAGAAGACTTTGGTAGTTGCAAGAGAAAACAAGAGTAAGCGAAGCCCAAACAGCAAACAAGCGACTACGGACCACACTTAAGACAAGGCTGTACAGAGAACAGATCATCAGTGCAGGCAAAGTGGCCATGGCCACAAGATAACCAACTTTTGGGGCTAACCCTGCCCCTTTAAGAAGCTGGGCAAAAAGGAAATAGCCCCAGTAATAGTAACGAAGAATAGAATCATGGGCCCAAGGATCGCGAGGGGGCAGATAATCCAAACGAGTAAAATAAGAAAGAAGAGAAAAATCCATAGACTTCTCTCCTCCAAAGGCTTCAGGGTGAAAAGAAAATTGAAAAAGAAAAAGAAAAAAAGAAACAGAAAAAAGAGTTTCAACAATAAGCATATCTTTCTTATGTTTGACAAATAAAAGAGCATCGTCGCGCATAAGGATCACAAGAATGAAGATGAAGCTTAAAAAGATAAGAACAGCAATAGCCCCCCAATGCATCAGAGGGAAATCAAAGAAAGCGCATACACTCCAAAGTATATAAGCGAAAAGAACTAAACCTAAAACACGACTGGCCCCATAGGCTTTATCAGGAAGCCTTGGGAAAAGATAAGACATCATGGGATAAACAGCTAAGCCGAGTAGAAAAACGAGAATATAGTAAGAGAAAAATGCAAAAGCCGTTTTAAAATCAAGATGAAAAAAATGTGAATTCAAAACCGGAAAGAAAAGGAAGGGCAAGAAGGGAAGAATATAAACTAAAAAATCGAACTTAGATAAAATCTTCTTCATGCCCAACTCTCTTAATAAAGCATTACGAAATCGCCTTCAAGGACAGAACCACCAGAGTGTAAAATAGCAATGGCTCCATCTGGTCCAAAATAATCAATAAGCTCCAAGGTTCCTTTGACTTCGCCTTTAGACACACCAATCAATGCCCCAGTATCAGGATCATAGATTTCAGTTCCTTCTGTCATCACCTTAAGAATGTCGCCAATATTAAGTCCACTTTCGCGACCGGCATTGATATAAATTTTGCTTCCCACGATACGGGCAACACGCCCCACCCAATCAAGTTTTCCAGACATATCCATGATAGGAGTGATGGCCTTACGAACAGCGATCCTCACCGCATACCGGAGAAGCTCCTGTCGATAAGAAAGTTTCGTTTCAACGTCTGTTGTAAAGAAACGGTAAGTACTATCATCAGCATAGCCCTTTAGATTTTCAGTAAAAATTTCTTTGTTTGAATTGACGTCAAAGATACGAACTTCAACTTCTGACTCAACATAAGATTTAGTCTGACGAACCATTCCGATCTCATCAGTTTTTTCTCTAATGCGTGCATCCACTACGCGACCAAAAACGACAAAGTTTAAACCAGCGACCTTGGCCTGACGAGCAAGCTGAACAAGCTTAACGCCTCCACCTGAGTAGACCTCTTTGGAACTACCAAAGATTTTGCTTCCTGAACCATCGATCACAAACTCACCAGTGCGAGAAAGTTCACGGCGCAACTCTTCAGTAGCGGCCACACCTAAGTCTTCTTCACCATAGGGAGCCTCATTAAAGAAAGTCAAAAGAGCGACTTTCTTTTTAATACCATTAAAGTTGGCCCTCTGTTTGTCACGAGGCATTTTCCCTTGCATATCACGATAAACAGGGGTCGGCGCGCAAGAGACAAATAAGAAATTGAGAGAAATCAAAAAAAGACCAAAGACTCTCAAAGAACTCATATTATTTTCCTCCAGGGACTTTTAACTCAAGGGCCAATGTTGTTGAAGACACTTCAATAAGATCTCCCGCATCGGTCAATTTCTGTCCTAGTCCCTTAATAAATTTGGCAACAGATTCATTCTCGCCTTGATAAGTTAGTTCAAGGGTAGAAGAAGTCACGCTATAAACTTGTAAACTTGCCTTTAATTTTAAGCCAGTTCCCTGGCTTTCTAAAAGACGTATCAACGATAATATTTTAGTAATACCCTTTGCCCCATGTACCGGAAGAGTCATTTTTTGTGAAACAACACTTTGTTCTTCTAATTTTTTAGGGAGACTAACAAAAGACACGAGAGGGAAACGATAAATTTCACTGGCCACTTGCGAAGCTGGATTTTCTCCATGAACAAAAGCAGTAAATCGCTTTTCATTAATATTGCCGCTAGCAACAAGGATCGTTGAGTTCATATCCAATAAAGCGAACTCTCCCTTCAAAACAAAGTCCCTTTCACCAAGAGCGGAATTGTCTTTAACTTTCTCAAGACGACACTTCAAGCGAAGATAAAGGGCCCCTTCAAACTCTAAAGAGCGCTTGCTTTGTTTTAAATCAGAGTTAATTTTAAGTTCCAATTCTTTGTTTCCAATTCGAATTTCAGGAACAAGCTTTGAAAAATTATCACCCAGCCATTTTTTCCAAGAATCCCCGAGACTGGCATATAGGACTTCCACATTTTCAACAAAGATATCATTGAGATTCATCTGAACCATCTCAATTTCGGGAATCAAAATCAAAGAACTAAAACGAAAACTCTCTCCTTCGCGCATCGTTGTGTAATACAAGTTTTTAATGGCTTCAGGATCAGCTTTTCCACTTAAACGGATATAACGTTCATTAGGATTATCTTTTAAAATACCTTCTTCTTTAATCTCGTACTCGAGAAGTGCAGAAGTTAAATTTCCAAAGGGCACAAGCAAGGCAAGACGCTTGGGTCTTTCGCTTACGCCTTCTGCTTCTTTCAAAAACAAGTTATCAAGTTTTTTTAGAAAAGCGCTGCTGTTTAAATTCTGAGTTTTAAGTTCTTTGACGACGGCAGCAAGCATGGCCTGACGAAGAAGCATACCTTTGACAAGCTCAGGGGCATCACCTTCTTGAACTTTAAAACGTCCTTCAAACAAACTTTTTTCAAGCGAAGGAAGATTTTTATTCGCAGTTAAAGAAGCTGTCTGAGCATAGGTATTGCTCAAAAAGAAAAGTGAAAAAAATAAAATGGAACAAATGAGTTTCATACTCTTTAAATAAGAGGTCAGTTTCACCTGTCCATAGGATCTACAACCTGACCACCATCCACAATAAATTTTACACTATTTGCATTAAAAATCTCGTTAATTCTTGAGGCCAATTGAGGAGAGGGATGAACCAGATAATTCTCTCCCAAAGGTAGACGGGCACGCCCCTCTTGAGACTCAAAAATAAGATGAAGAGGAACGGCTCCCTTAAAAGTGACGAGAACTTGTTTAAGGCGCTCTAAATTAGACCTTGTGGCCTTCATGGTATCAAGGCAAACGCGAACTCCTGAAACCCTTATGTCGGCCTGATTTTTTAACTCGAGTATTTTTGAAGGAAACATCTTTCGTGGTGTTTCTCCAAGTCGTATGGTTCCTTCAATCACCACAGGGTCTTTGCCTTCCATCATTTTCTCATATTCAGCAAAAGTCTTAGGAAAAATGACGCATTCAATTTTTCCACTCATATCTTCCAAGTTGGCAAAGGCCATCTTGTCGCCTTTCTTGGTCAAAATAACTTTCTTATCGCAGAGAACACCAGTCAATATTAATTGACGCTCATCGGAGCCCTGAATATTTTGAACCTCTGCGACTGGCATTGAAGACATTTCTTTCATGAGTTCAGCAAAACGAGCTAAGGGGTGACCTGAAACATAAAAACCTACAAGCTCAAATTCTTTATCAAGTCTGTCTTTTTCATCAAAGTCAGGAACATTGGTGATTCCTAAATTCTCTGTTTTCTTTGCAGGCTCTTGGTCGAAGGCTTCAAAAAGACTGACCTGGCCCATTTCTCTTTCTTCAGCTTTTTTATTGGCGTAGGCCACCACTAGTTCCATGTTTTCAAGCATGGTCCGGCGATTCATTCCTTTCTCAATACGATCAAAAGCACCTACTAAAATCATCGATTCAATCGCACGCTTATTGACGAGGCGCAAATCAATGCGCTCACAAAAATCAACAAATCCAGTAAATGGGCCAGATTCTTCTCGCACGCGACGAATTTCTTCTACGGCGCCAAGACCGACGTTTTTCACAGGTCCCAAAGCATAACGAATGTCTTTTCCGACAACGTTAAAAAGCCATAAAGACTCATTCACATCTGGAGGCAGGACTTCAACGTTATATTTTTTGGCATCGCTGATATAGGTGTTCAGCTTATCCTTGTCATTCATTTCGGTCGAGAGAAGAGCGGCGTAAAAGGGCGCTGTAAAATAATTTTTCAAAAAGGCTGTTTGATAAGCAATGACAGCATAAGCAACAGCGTGAGACTTGTTGAAGCCATAAGCAGCGAAATTCGCCATCAAATCGTAAAGGGCCCCAGCTTTTTCTAGGTCATAACCTTTTTTACCAGCACCTTCGAGGAAGATGCCACGGTTTTTGACCATCTCTTCTTCTTTCTTTTTCCCCATCGCACGGCGGAGCATATCCGCTTGCCCTAGTGTGTAACCAGCAATCGTACGTGCAATGTTCATGACCTGCTCTTGATAAACAATAACCCCATAGGTGTCTTTCAAGACTGGTTCAAGCTCAGCAAAAGGGAAGGCCATTTCTTTACGGCCATGCTTAATTTCAATAAAGTCGTCCACCATACCTGATTCCAAAGGACCAGGACGATAGAGAGCGTTAATAGCAGTAATGTCATCAATAGAGTTTGGCTGAATACGTTTACAGAGATCGATCATGCCGCTAGATTCAAGCTGGAAGACCCCAACTGTTTCACCACGACCAATAAAATCAAAAACGTTTTTATCCTCTAGATCGATTTCTTCAATATCAAATTTTGGATCTTTATCTCTGCGAATAAAGTTCACAGCTTTTTTAATAACGGTCAAAGTTTTAAGACCCAAAAAGTCAAACTTCACAAGACCAATTTTTTCAGAGAAATCTTTATCAAACTGAACAACAGGGCCGCCCTCTTTATCACGCATCAAAGGGGCATATTCAACTACAGGACGAGAAGTAATAATGACCCCGGCCGCATGGATACCAGCTTGCCGATAAAGCCCCTCGAGTCTCATCGAGGTATTAAAAATCTGACGAATCTTAGGATCGCCCTCATACATTTCTTTAAGTTTGGGTTCGAGATCCAAACTTTTTTGTACTGTCATTTTTTCTTCTTCGGGAACCAAAGAAGTCAGCATATTGGATTCGGCAAAGGGAAGTCCAAATACGCGGGCAACGTCTTTAATCACGGCTTTAGGAGTTAGTTTTCCAAAAGTCGCAATCTGCGCGACTCTCTCCTCACCGTACTTACGCTTTACATAATCAATCACCTCGCCACGACGGTCCTGACAGAAATCCACGTCAAAGTCAGGCATGGAAATACGTTCAGGGTTAATAAAACGCTCGAAGAGAAGGTTGAAAGGAATAGGATCAATGTTTGTAATAGAAAGACAGTAGGCCACAAGAGAACCGGCCCCTGATCCCCTACCTGGACCTACAGGAATATCATTTTGCTTGGCCCACTTAATAAAATCAGAAACGATGAGGAAGTAACCAGGAAATCCGGTTTGGATAATCATGGCAATTTCTTCTTCCAAACGTGCCAAGTATTTAGGCTTTAATTCGCTCTCCCAATTTGGTCTTTTGATGAGTTTTGAAAAGTGTGGGCCTCGAAAACGTTCCTCCATACCCTCGCGAGACATGCGTGCAAAATAATCGGCGACAGTTTCGCCTGTGTCGATTTTAAAATCTGGAAGATGATAAATCTGTCTTCCTTTTTCATCTTTCCACTTGAGTGAAACATTACACATTTCTGCAATTTTGAGAGTATTGTCGCAAGCTTCAGGGACATCTTTAAAAGCCTCACGCATTTCTTGCGGAGATTTTAAATAGAAGTGATCGCTTGAAAGTTTCATGCGATGTTCATCTTCAAAAGTCTTTCCAGTTTGAACGCAAAGAAGAACTTCGTGAGCAGCAGCGTCTTCACGATTAAGATAGTGGCAATCATTTGTTGCCACCAAAGGAATCCCTAGCTCTTTAGCTAACGGAATCACCCTTTCATTTACAATTTTTTGTTCTGGCAAACCGTTTTCTTGAATTTCTAAATAGAGATCATCTTTGAAAATCTCTTTGAGTTTTGAAATGGCCCTTCTCGCCTTCTCTTCTTGGTTCATGAGAAGGTAGTGACCAACCTCACCTTTCAAACAGGCCGTCGTTGCAATAAGGCCTTCACTAAACTCTTTTAAAACTTCGTAGTCGGCACGTGGTTTATAATAAAACCCTTCTAGATTTGCCTTAGAAACAATACGACAAAGATTCTGGTAACCTACATTGTTCTTACAAAGAAGAACAAGATGATGAATGCTATAACGTCCTTCTTCAGCATCACCAGAAGAAACTGAATCAGAACGGCGAGCTTCAGTCTTATCAAAACGGCTTCCTGGAGTGAGATAAATCTCACAACCAATAATTCCCTTCACACCAGCATCTTTGGATTGGAGATAAAAATCAATTGAGCCATGCATGTTGCCGTGATCAGTTTGCGCTACCGCAGGCATGCCATATTCTTTGGCCTTAGCAAAAAGATCTTTGAGCTTGATCGCTCCATCTAAAAGAGAATACTGGGTGTGTAAATGCAGGTGAACAAAGCTCTGAGGATGGGTTTCCAAAAGACTCAAGTAAGACCTCCAAAGGGAGTAAAATAGCTGTCTTAGTTAAGCATTTTTGGCACTTTTTGTCAGAAAAAAGATTGCATTATTCGGGGCGTAAATAATAAAGTAAGAAGAGAGAAAATTGACCTTATTCAAAGAAGCTGTTTTATGAAAAAAATCCTCATCCCCCTTCTTATCAGCCCCCCCCTTTATGCCGAAGTAGAAACAGTCGTTCAGTTCGACAAAACTTTTGTCAATAAAGACTGTGAATCGACAAACAGCTGCGAACTAAAAAACTTCCGTATAAAAGTTCAAAATTCCAAAGTTATTTTTTCTGATATGAGCCCTAGTTATCTCACGACAAGTTTTATGGCCTATGAGACAAAAAGCATCGCTTCTCTTGAAAAATTTGGTCTCGTTCAATTTATAAAAGGGTGCGAGTTCACCAGCAAAGCTGATGGTACTATTCTTTACAATATAGCCCGCAAGTATTTTTCTGAAACTGTGACCTTCAAACATCAGGAGTGGGTTATCGACTCCGATGATTTGGATGCTCTTTATAATTCTAATACAGAAAACTCAGATTACCCTAGACATGCTCTTTATCGCTGGAATGACGTGCTTGGAAGTTTTGAACAAGGGGGCGAACATTTTTACTATCAAGCCCCTCCTTCCCATCCACAGTTTTACGTCACGGACCGCCCCGGCACGGCCTTCTTTGATGATGACTCGGGTGAAGCCAAAAATATCTCCCTTCAATTTAAAAGCTGTCTTTTTAAAATCGAAGATATTCCAAACAACACAACGCCAACAGGTTTAAAACCAGAACAGGCACTCAAATGTTTTGATTGGTATAGTGCCTATGTCTATGACCACGAGAAGAAGAAGTTCAATAGAAAAAATGAAATCGCTAAACCTTGCTTATAAAATAAGAAGGCCAGCATCAAGCTGGCCTTCTTGTTTTTAATCTTAAGAAAGATTACTTAGCACTTACTGCTGCCTGGACAACAGGAGCGTCTAAGAGAGCAAGAATACTCTTATAGTCTTCTGCTTTCTTAGGGAATTTCTTCATAAATTCTTCTGCAAGATCTTTGGCCGTTTTTTTATCAACGTTCTGAACAAGGCGATCAGCACCTTTTTCAAGAAGAGTTTTGACAATGTCTGCACGACCAGCTTGAGCAGCAATCAAAAGAGCGCTGTTACCTTTCTTATCAACAATTTTAAGATCAGCGCCTTTCTCGATAAGCTTAAGAGTTACATCTTTCAAACCACTCCATGAAGCCCACATGAGAGCACTCCAACCATCCTTATCAACAGCATTGAGATCAGCACCAGCTGCAACAAGAGTATCAATCATAGGAACACGTTTCGCATCTGACTCTATAGTGAACTTGTTATCGGCATTGTTCGCATAAGCAAGCCACATCAAAGGAGTACGGCCAAAATCATCAACCTTGTTGGCACGCATTTTTTTATACTCATCAAAAGTTGCAGGCTTATTTTCTTTCATTTTGTCATATTCTTTTTCAGACAAAATATCAGTCACGCGCTCAGCACTATCTTGCTGAATCATGGTTACGAGACTGTCAGAGCCCTGACCTTTTTTAAGTTTAGCGAAAACAAAATTGTTAAGAACCAAGACGATGGTGACGCATGTAACAAGAAGAATCAAACCATCGATAATAACCATTTTATACTGTTTCATATGATCACCTCTCCTACTCTGCCTTCTCAGCAGCTAAAGCTCTCTCTTCCTTCCTTAAATAATTTCTCATAAGCACAACAACAAGTGGGCTTGAAAGGGCGAGAAGCAAATAAATCATCCACATAAATTCTGGAGAATCTTTGTAGGCGACGTTCCCTGTATCGATCTTAGCTCTAATACCATCGTAAGAGTACATAGAGATAAGAAGACCTGAGATGAATCCGTTAATAGGTTTAGCGATAAACATAGGAAGAGCAGCAAGAGACATGTAGGAAGCTACTTTGTCTTTTGGAGCAATCATTGCGGTGTACTCAGAGAATCTTGGGGAGAAAATAAGCTCACCGAAAGCAAAAATAATAATCTGAGCAAAAATAATAAAAGTATAAGCCTGATCGAGGTTATGAACACCAGGGAGTGCAAGGGTCCATTCGATAGGAAGGGCCATCACGACAAGAGAAAGAGCAGAAATCGCCATACCCAAAACGATCATCTTGAAAGTGTCATACTTATTGATAATAGGAATAAGAATGATAAGACCAACAACAATAATGATAGGGTTCACAGAGTTAGCAAAACCTAACTCGAAATCTCCCTGCATCACGCGAGTGTAATACTTAGGCATAACAAGGAATTGGTGAGTAAAAACGAGACGCACACCAATTGTCAAAACGAGAAACAGTACAAGCTTCTGGAAAGCAGACTCTTTCCAAACTTCAGCAAAAACAGCAAGAGGTCTCTTACCCATTTTTACTTCAACTTTTTCAGAAGGATCGGCATAGTTGTTTTCATTCATAAACATAACTGCAACGAAAGCAGCCAAGTTCATAAGCATACCTAAGCCCATGATCGCAAGGTTACCATTGATTTCACCGAAAGCAGTACGGAGACCGTCTGTAACCGCAAAACCAGAAAAGATAGCTCCCAAGTTCATGATGAGGTAGTAAACGTTAAAACCAGTGGAACGGTTTTCTTTAGACGTAAAACGTCTCATCGCTGTATTGAAGATAGGTCCCATGAACGCTGTACCAAAAGACATGGCAAGCATAGAACTAATCACAATATACTGAAGAACTGTCTGATCTTTCACAAAGAAAGGAGCAACAGCAAAAACAAGACGAGTCCCAATCAAAATGGCCAAACCACCTAGGAAAGAGCGCTTGATACCTACGATGTCACAAATGGCGCCGATACCGAAAACAAAAGCAGTAATAAGGAGGGTATAAATACCGATCCACTTACCTGATTCGAAATCAGAAAACCCGCAGTTCTTAGTAAGATAAATACTGAGAACGTTCATCATTGAGAAGTAAGCAAGACCGTCGAAGAAAGTCATGGCGTTGATAAGCCAGAATTCCTTACTAGCGGTTTTCAGAACTTTAAATTCTGAAAAGTAGTTTTTGACCATAGTGAACATGTGTAATCTCCCAAAATTAGCGGCAAACGCTTCATACGTCTGCTCGGTTTTTAGCTTTAAAAAACGGTGGCAGATTAGTTGATCAAAAAAATTAACAATTGGCAAACAACAGTTGCAAATTTCACGAAAAAGACTTTGGGCCCTATACAACTTGTTAGGCCTTTGCCATAGTTTTAAATAATTTTAACTAAATGGACTCGCATGAACCTATATAAGACCATCATTGAAAATGAAGTTTTCCCTGCAATGGGCTGTACCGAGCCTATAGCTTGTGCTTACGCAGCTGCCCTTGCCGCAGAGCAACTTGATGGAGAGGTGGAAGAGCTCACCCTGGCCGTTGACAAAGGAACTTATAAAAATGGCGATGCGGTCATTGTCCCTTTTACTGATGGGGCCAAAGGAAACCTTATCGCAGCTGCTTTAGGGGCTTACCTCAAAAACCCCAAGCTCAAACTCGAACTTCTTAAAGAAGTCACGGAAGAAAGTAAAATCAAGGCCAAGGCCCTATGCCAAAAAGCCAAAGTGGTCTGTCTTGGCGAAGAAAAACTCTTCTGTGTAGATGTAACTGTTTCCAATAAACAATCCTCGGCTCGTGCTGTTCTTTTTGGCGGGCATACCCATATTTCTCGTTTGGAAAAAAACGGTAAACTCGTTTATGAGGAAGAAGCTGCAAAAAAAGGTATCCTCGCCTACCGAAATCAGATTAAGGCCATGCCTATTGCCGAACTTTTAAAATTAGTCGAAAAGCTCGACCAAGAAGACCTCACTTATATCGAAAAGGGCATCAAAATGAATTTGGCCCTCATTGAAAAGGGTCACGCTCTCAAGAAAACTGGCTATCAACTTGAGCACATGAAAGAAAAGGGTCTTATTGCTGATGACCTCTTTTATAGAACAAAAAAATCAGTAGGCCTTGCCATTGATGCACGCATGGGAGGAATGGATGTTCCGGCCATGACCTCTGGCGGCTCCGGCAACCAAGGTATTATCACCACCCTTGTTCCTTATATAGTAGGAACAGAACTTAAGATTAATAACGAAAAAATCTTACGAAGTATTGCCCTCGCCCACATGATCAATGCCTACACAAAATGCTACATTGGTGAACTCTCCGTGATCTGTGGTTGTGCTATGAGCTCAGGGGCTTCGACAGCTGCTGCCATAGTCTTTCAACATGAAGGTCTCCATCTGAAAAAAATTCAAAATGCTATCGACAATATTGTAGGAGATCTCTCGGGTCTTATCTGCGATGGAGCAAAACCAGGTTGTGCGATGAAATCTGTTACCTCAGTAGACTCTGCCCTACGCTCGGCTTTTATGGCCTTAGAAGATTGTAGCCCTGCCATGAGCGACGGAGTTGTAGGAAAAACAATTGAAGAATCAATTAAGAACCTAGCGAGAATCACCATTGAAGGAATGCTTCAAGTTGATCCCACTGTTCTTAAAATTCTTCAGAGTAAATGTGCGACTTAATTTCGACAGACTTGGCAAATCACATTGTAAAAATGCTTAAACTCAAAAGGCTTGCGTAGTTGGAAGTCGGCTATTTCGATGGCCTTTTTTTCGTCTTCCCATTCTACTCCACCAGTCATTACAATAAAACGTGATTTAAAATTAGGAATTTTCTTTGCTTCCTCAATGAGTTTGTCACCGCGCATGCGAGGCATTTTAATATCTGTCACAATAACATCGTAATGACGATTTTGAATAAGCTCAAGGGCTTCAACACCGTCACGAGCAACGGCCACTAAAAGTCCTTTACGCTCTAGATACTCCGAAACAATTTCACGCACATCTTGTTCATCATCAACAATAAGAACATTGAGAGGTCGCTTTAACTCTCCAGTACCATCTTCTTTGTTCATAGGAACAACACGCAGAGGTGGAGTCTCAGCTAAAGGAATCTCTAAATGAACAACGGTACCTTTCCCCTCGACACTTTCAATATTGATCGCCCCACCATAAGAAGAAATTGTCCCGTGAGCGACGTAAAGACCTAGTCCACTTCCTTTGCCAGGGGCTTTTGTCGTAAAGAAAGGATCAAAGATACGGCTTAGATGCTCATTTTTAATACCAGGTCCATTATCGATAATATCAAGTTTATAAGAGGGGCCATCCAGACGTCCCATGACCGTAATACGCCTATCATGCTCTACTTCACAGAGCGCATCACGAGCATTACTCAAGAGATTGACAAGAACTTCCTGAAGGCGTCCTGGATTTCCGTGAACTTTTACAGAACCAGCATTGTCTTCCCAAACAACGGAAACACGCTCCTGAGAATAGAGAGGTTTTAAAAGAATAAGAGAATGATTGATCACATCAAAAAGAGAACATTCTTTAATACTATCATCAGAGCTTTGAGAATAAAGACGTAAGCCTCGAATAACTTTTTCAATTCGTTCAACAGCAAAAATCATTCTATCCCAAACTCGAGGAAGATCTTCGATTTCTGATATCTTTTGCTGATTACTCTCTAAATAACCACGAATAATGCTCAAGGGGTTATTAATTTCGTGAGCCACGCCGGAGGCGAGAGTTCCTACGGCCATGAGTTTTGTTGAATGAATAATTTGGCCTTCTAAATTCTTCTTCTCTTTTTTTATTTTCTCTAACTCAAAAGTTTCAATTGCAAGTGCCACAAGGTCAGCAACAGAAGAGCAAAACTCTCTATCTTCAAGACTCCACTCTTTAACCTCTTGTGTTCTTTCATAAGACATAATCCCTAAGAGGCGACCGTGACCTCTCAAAGGAACACTCATAAGAGACTTCACACCATTAGGAGCGATCCATTTGTTTCGAATTTCATCTAAACGAGCATCTTTAAACACTTGGTCAGAAATAAAAGACCGATGAGCACCGAGGGTTTTAAAAAACTGAGGATAAGAATCGACTTCAATTTCTTCAAAGACTCGATGCTCATGATTTTTTTTAGTATAGAGGTCACGGCATATAAGTTTTTTCCCATCATTTGAAAAGAGCCAAATGGAGAAACGATCTGCTTCAATGAGATAAGCTGTCTTTTCATTTACAATTGTAAAAAAATCGGTAAGAGAGTTTGATTTACTATTAGAAATTTCAAGAAGAACGCGCTGACGAGCAATAATTTTTTCAGCCCTTCTCATTTCAATAAGATCTTCCTCTTGCGATTTGTTTCGAGCGGCCCAAAAGATGATAAAAGGGATCACGGCGAAACTGACAGCAAAAATAGGAATCAAGCGGAAACGAAAAACGGCCTGATTGATTGTATCAACAGGTCTCTCTACGCTGAGAACAGCAAGGGTGTTTCCTGTACTCACTTCTTTTAATGGAATAAGAGCACTCAGCCACTGCTCCTGAGAATCTGGATAGGGACCTAGAAGCTCAGCTTGACCTTTAATAAAGACACTTCTGACACCTTCATAGGAGTATGCAAGTGGCCCCACCTTATCTGAATTATCAGAAGTTGCATAAAATAGCTTCCTATTAGCATCTAAGCCTATAAGAAAATAACGATTAGAAAAAGAAAGGGACTTGAATACAGTATTGACGTGATTGAGATAAGAATTTTCAGTTGTCAGTGTTGCTGTACTAGCGGAAGAGATCTCCTGAATCATTTTGCTGGAATCAAGAAAGTTTGTCATTGATTGAGCTTGTAACACAAAGTTCGTTCTCAACTGATTAGAACGAACCTCCCCCATCCAAAAGACAAAAAGGGCCCCTAAAATTACAAAAAAGATAATGACTGGAACAAATATACTGACACCGGACTTTCTTGTTTTTTTATCCGATACAGCAAGCTTTCCAATGATGCGCAAGCGTTCCAACTCAAACTCATAAGCAAGAAAGAGAGAGGCAAGAGTGGCGACAATATTAGTGGATAAATTGATAGAGTTCTGAGGCTCCCCTGGGGGATTAAAGAGAATCCACACTCCGTAAAGAAGCATGATCCAGTTTCCCAAAAGAAGTAGACGACTTTTTTGTAGATACTTTCTGCGATAATGATAAAAAGCCACAGACAAAAAAACAAAGGTGGGAAAACGTAACAAGTAGTTTGTTGCCAACCGAAACTCATCGGCCCCTTTAATTAAAAATAAAAAGCTTAAAACTGCCAATCCCCATGAAGTCCAACCGGGAAGTGTTTTTCCAACTAAATTTTTAGTCAGCAACCTCGCAAACTCAAATAAGCAAACAAGAGAAATAGTAATAAATCCTCTAGTGATATTCGAATACACGATATTGTTTTCAAGACTCAGACTAAAGACGTACATCCAAAGAAAAATCATCTGGCAAAAGCCAAACCCAATGGCCCACTTCCAAGGAATAGGTCGTTGATCAACTCTCATAAGGCCAAGAAGAACGGCCCCAAGGATAAGAACACCTAATCCGTGGCAAAAAAGGATGTAATCGATTTGAGATAATAGAAATTGTGTCATGTTAAACTCGAGATATTCTATCCTAAATTATTCCAATAGCGAAGTCTTTACCTAAATACTCTTATCTCTTATGATATTTTTAGAGGTTACCATGAAGAAAAAACTATACCCTATTCTCTGCTCCCTCTTTTTTTGTGCATCGTGCAATTATTTGGCAGAAGAAAAACCTATTGATGATTATCCACAAGTCGGTTCAAACAGTATTATGGGTTATGATCTGACCCTCAACCTGCAACAATTTAGAGACACTTATAAAGATAAAGAAGTTGACTGCCAGGACGACCATGTGGTCCCACTGTCAGAGGGTTACTACACCAGCAAGTTTAAATATCCTATAAAGACCTGCCACTACCAAGGTCAAATCACTGTCGAATTTACAGACATTGCAAGCTCTGACTATCAACTTAAACAATTTAAAAAAGATTATAAAACTCAAAGTTACGCCTTAGAAAAAGTCCTTACCTCTCTAGGAGACTCATTAGGCAAACGTTTTACCATTTCAGCTCCAACAGATCTCTACACAAACCAAGACGCTAGAATCTATGGGCACCAGCGTTTCCATAAAGGTGTTCTTTATATTTTCGGAAAACAGCAGTGGGAAGGGCGACAAAAAAATAAAGATGTTTCCACTGCGGAACTTGGACGTATACAATATGTGAACGATCAACTTGAAAACAAGATTCAAGATGTGCTTAGGACCCGAAAAGAAAGAGGAAGATAGTTCATGAAATTTTTAAAAGTCATTTTAGCAACTACCCTTATCAGCAGTTTTTGCGTCAATGCCGATGTGACCATCTACAAACAATGGCACCTCTCACCAAAACAAAACACAACAAATATTGCCCTCGCAACCAAACTTCCCCAATTCGCAAACCAAGAAAGTATTTACCTTTCTGTGAAAAAAATGATCTCCGATGGGAAAAGCCAACTTCTTATCGCTGAAGGCTGTGAAGGAGAGATTAATCACGACTTTAAAGAAAACTTCAATGGCTGGGACTATACTCGCTTAAGTATCCTTAAAAATGGCGCAGATTTTGATAAAATTCTCACTCTCATCCCCCTTAAAATCGAAGTTCTTTTTGAAGGAAAAATTCTAACTTTCTGCGGTGACAGCAAAAAACTAGTCAATGAACACCAACTGGCCCTCTCAGACCTTAGGGCCTATTACGGTTATATTTCCCGCCTAAATCAATTCAAAGGGAAAGATGAAAAACGCTACAAAGAATACTCAAAGGCCCTTGAAGTCCCTCAAGGTCAAGATGCTATTGTCTTCGCTAAAGAGAAAGGAAAGGCGGCCCTTCAAAAATTCAAAGACCTCATTGTAAAGCGTAATGATTCTTTCATAGAAATGTCCATAAAAAATCAAGACAAAAACCCGATGATCATTATCGGTGGACTTCATGCAGAAGACTTAGAAAAAAGACTCAAAGAAAAAAATATCAAAGTTTCTATCATTGAAGATGAAACCTATGCCAAAGAAGAAAAAGGTCTTTTTACTCAGCTAGAAGCTGCTTTTAAGTAGAAAGTGGGAACTTTAGACATAACTTAGTCCCCACTCCAACCTGTGATTCGACATGAATACTTCCTCGATGAAGTTCAATCACGCGTTTGCAATAAGGCAATCCTAAGCCAGTGCCAATTGGTTCATCATGAGTCCGCTTCACGCTAGGCTTGGTCGTAAAAAAGGGGTCGAAAATTCTTTCGAGTTGTGCCTTTTCTATCCCATGTCCTGAGTCTTGAATCCAAATATGAATATTTTTTTGATCCACAAAAGTCTTCACAAATAATTTTTTCTGGGCACTTTGAAACATAGCATCGATCGCATTTTTAAAAAGATTGTCGAGACATTGAGAAATCTGACCAGGGTAACCATTTACATAAACTGGTGCTTGTAAATCCATTTCCAGTTCAACTCTATGCTTAAAAAAAGTGCTCGAAGCCTTGAGCATTTTCATCTCGTCTTGAATAAGATCATCGAAAGAAAAATCGGCTTGACGGTCAGAAGTTTTTTTAGCCGTATTTTGTAAGATAGTACAAACAATACCCTCAAGCCTATCACTGGCTTCAACAATGTTGCTGATGAATTTATCTTCTGGATAGCGATCAGTCAAAAAAACAGAATACCCACGAATAATACTCAAAGGATTTTTCAAGTTATGGACAATCTCAGCGGCTTGCATCCCAAGGCTGGCCATTTGCAAATTCTCAGCAAGTTGTTCGCTGCGTACCTGAACTTGCGTTTCTAAATTTTTATTACTTTTTTCCAAATTTTTTTGATTAGTAAAATTTGATAGACGTCCATAAAACATGATGCGAGAAACAAACAAAGCAACAATAAAAAGAATAGTGCTACTTACAAAATGGTTCACGAAACTATTAAAACTGGGATGCACATAAAACAGCCCTCCCAAAAAGAAGAACTGAACAATGGAAAACAAAACGAAGGCGATAGAATTAGGAAGGATGAAGACAACAGTCACAGACAGTATTCCTAAAAAATGAGCATTGATCAAACCGGTCATGTAAAGGTCAACAATGGCCACTGCGGAACACTGAAGAGGAATTAAAAATGCAATAAAATGAATCAACATCTTCCGCTGTTCGGCATAAAAGTCCTGATCGAGAAAACCTTTTTTAAATAAAGAAAATGGTGCGACTAAAATCAAAGAGAAGAGAGCAATCAACTGAAAGGAAACAATATACAAATAGTAATGCCCAAGCCCAGAGCTATTTTGAAAACAAGCCCATATATCGACAGAAATGATGGCCAAATAAATCACGACCAAGAGAGGATAAAAGATTTTCAAACGCAATACGTTGCTTCTATAAATGCTATCGATGAAATCAGCATAGTCGTGCTGACAAACCAGAGGCCTATCGAAAAACTTCGCATCAAAAAGGGCATACTGCCCAAGAATTTGATTTTTTACACGACTCTTCATGTATTTAGCCTCTTAACCAGTTTACATTCATGGCAGTAAATATTGAGAGGAATAAAAAAAGCAGGTTTAATTAGCTAGTTAATAGGGTCAAAATAGTGAAAAAAAATAGAACTCGTTTATAATAAATGCCTAGAAACTTTGCCACAATATATGCAAGGACTCAAAATGAAGCCAATAATCCATATCAGTCGCTGCCTAGGTTTTGAAGCTGTACGCTACAATGGGGAAATCATTCCAGACAACTTTATTGAGGAACTCAAACCCTTTGTGGAATTCAAAACAGTCTGCCCAGAAATGGAAATTGGAATGGGAGTCCCTCGCCCCCCCATCCACATCCAAAAAAGAAAAAATGGAGATCATTTGATCCAGCCATCAACAGGAAAAGATTTCACAACAAAGATGACAAATTTTGCCAAAAAAAGAGTTGCTGCGTTGAAAGAAGTTGATGGTTTTATCCTCAAGGCTAAATCTCCTTCTTGTGGTCTAGGAGATACAAAATTTTATAGCGAAAAACCCAACACCCCAGCTCTCGGGAAACGAAACGGTCTTTATGCTGAGGAAGTCAAGAAACAGTTTCCACATGCGGCCATTGCGAGCGAAATGCAACTCACCAACATGGGAATAAGAGATAGTTTTCTTACCCAAATTTTTCTCATGGCCGATTTTCGAGTGATAAAAAAACACCTAAAAATGAAAGACCTCGTGCGTTTTCATTCTGAAAATAAATATCTCATGCTGGCCTATCACGAAAAGATCATGCGAAGACTAGGACTCATCGTCGCCAACAACGAAAAACTCAAGGTGGAGAAAGTTTTTGAGGAGTATGAAGTTCTTCTTCCTCAAATTTTTGGAAAACCTTGTAAACCAGGCGCAGTGATTAATGTCCTAATGCATGGATTTGGGTTTGTTTCAGATAAACTGACTCGCTCAGAAAAGACTTATTTTTTAAAGCTTCTTGAACAATACCGCTCTAAGAAGATTCCTCTTTCGACTTGCACGGCCGTCTTAAAAGTTCATGCAGAACGCTTTAAGGAAGAATATCTCCTCAGTCAGCGTTTTTTTTCGCCTTACCCTGAGGAGTTAAAAAATATTAAAGATACTGGCCACTAGAAATAAATATCGCGTTTGCCGTTTTTAATATCCAAAAGTTTTTTTCTCACGTTTTCGCGGGAAACATCTTTAGGAATATCACGTTCAATCATTTTTTCCATCAAGGCAAAGCCTTCGTTCTTTAGTTCATCATCGCCAAAATCATAGATGTATTCAGCAAAAGTGAAAAGACCATTAGGAAGGCAATGAGCCTTAATAAGACCTGGCTTGGCGAGATCCATAAAATCTTGCCCCACACGCCCTAGGCGGTAACAACCTGTGCAGAACGAAGGGATATGCTCTGCGCGAACAACATCTTTAATCACTTCAAGAAGAGGTCTAGTGTCACCTAAAGAAAATTGAGATTCTGTGCCTTCGTCGGACTCGCTTTCTCCATATCCCCCAGGGTTCGTTTTAGATCCTGCAGAAATCTGAGAAACACCTAACTCAAAAGCGGCCCTTCGCATCTGAGCATTCTCACGAGTAGAAAGAATGATGCCAGTGTAAGGAACAGCACAGCGAAGGACCGCGATGATTTTTTTAAAATTAAGATCGCTGACTTCATGAGGAGGGCGATAACTCACATCTGATCCCAAAGCAGGTTCAATGCGAGGAACAGAAATGGTGTGAGGACCAACTCCATAAGTTTTTTCCAAATGTTTTATGTGATGAAGGAGAGCTAGTATTTCATAGCGCCAGTCATGAAGACCAAAAAGTATCCCCACACCCACATCGTGAACTCCAGCTTGGAAGGCCCTATCTATCGCTTCCAAACGGAAATCGTAATTCATTTTTGGGCCCCTAATATGAAGCTTCTTGTAGGTCTCAGGATGATAGGTTTCTTGGAATATTTGATATGTTCCAATATTGTGCTGATTAAGCAATTTGAACTCATCAACTTTTAGAGGAGCAATGTTGACGTTGACACGACGAATATTTCCCTTTGGGGTATTCACCTTATAAACTGTGTCGATAGAACGCAAAACGTAGTCTAAACCTTCCTTGCCATAAGACTCCCCAGCGACAAGCAAGGTACGCTTATGTCCTTGAGCAATGAGAAGCTCAGTCTCATGTGCAATTTCCTCTTGATTAAGAGCACGACGAACCAACTTGTTGTTGGCCGTTCTAAAGGCACAATAGAGACACTCATTGTTACACAAATTGGAGATATACAAGGGAGCGAAAAGGACAAGACGACAACCATAGATTTCATTTTTAACGTAGCTAGCTGTTTGAAAAAGTTCTTCAAGTAGCTCCTTGTCTTCGACCTTCAATAGAGTAAGAACGTCTAAATAATCAATCCCCTTTAATTGGCGGGCTTTCGTAAAAATCTCACGAACACGAGCCGGACTAATATCAACAGGACTTTGTAATTCTCTTTCAATCAAATCATGATCAATAATGCTCATAAGGGCCCCTACTTAAAGAAGTGATAACTGAACTTAGTGTTGGTGGCATTGCGCTTTTTTACAAGAATATGATATGTATTAGCGCAGGCGTTATTTAGGTAACGTCTTGAGGCCAATATACACCCCTCAAAGATGAAAGGCCAAGAGCGAAGACTAAAAAGTGGCAAAAAAATGATTTTAATCAAGCCCGCTTTACGTAACTTTTCTCACACTGGCCTAAAGCCTATGATAATTTTAGTCTGTAACGTAATAGCGGTTTCATCATAAACACTTAACCTCATTGATATGAAGTCTATTAGGGAGCAAGTTTGAACACCAGAGAAGAAAAAGACTTTCTAGGAACGATGTCCCTACCAGAGAATGCTCTTTTTGGCATACATGCGTTACGTGCTCGCGAGAATTTTCAGGGGCATGAAACATTTTCTTTAGAATGGTATAAAGCAATTGCGCTCACAAAACTTGCAGTATATCGCGCTGTAGAATTATTCAAAAAAGAACTCTCTAGGCAATATCCGAAGCAAGAACTGCCAATAAAACTCCCAGAAAATTCTAAACTCAAGGCCCTTATTCAAGCAGCTGAAGAAGTTTCTTCAGGCAAACATTTTGAACACTTTATTGTTCCTGGTATCTCAGGTGGGGCTGGCACTTCACTCAATATGAATGTGAATGAAATCATCTGTAATCGTGCTCTAGAAATTCTAAATTTAAAGCCAGGAAACTACGCAGAGCTTGACCCTATCGAAGGGGCCAATATTTTTCAATCCACCAATGACATCATTCCTAGTTCTCTACGCATTTGCCTCATCAAAAAAGTGAGCAAGCTAGAAGAATCCATCAACGACACACGCTTAGTTTTGGAGAATTTGGAAAAGACCCATCGTTACTCACTACGTGTGGCCTACACACAAATGCAGCAAGCTGTCCCCTCATCTTATGGACATCTTTTCGGGGCCTGGCAAGAAGCTTTTTCTCGTGACTGGTGGAGACTTTCTAAAATTTCTGAACGTCTCAAAGTTATTAACTTGGGAGGAAGCGCGATAGGAACAGGAATCACCATTCCTCAATTTGTGATTTTCAAGGCGACAGAAGAATTACGCGCTCTCACAGGTCTTCCTCTTGCTAGGGCCGAGCAACTGTCCGATGCCACCATGAATCTCGACCCTCTTGTCGAAGCCCACGCCATTCTAAAGGCCCATGCAGTCAATTTAGAAAAGATAGCATCTGATCTTCGCCTTTTAGGAAGTGATCTTTTTGAAGGGCGCTCTTTAAGCATTCCTCCACGTCAGGTGGGAAGCTCTATCATGCCTGGCAAAGTCAATCCTGTGATTAGTGAATACGTGATTAGTCTCTCTCACGCAGTTTATGCCAACGACCAAATCATCACCTCACTTGCGGCCCAAGGGACTCTCGAACTTAACGCCTACCTCCCCATTATTGGCCATGCCTTTATTGATAGCTTAAAGAAACTTTTGGCCTCTAATTTATCTCTACGCGAATACCTTTTAAAAGGGATCCAGATAGACACCTTGAAATCGCAAACTTCTCTTTTTTCTTCTCCTTCAATTACAACGGCGCTTGTTCCCTTTATTGGCTATAACAAAGCTTCAGAACTAGCAAAGCTAATCAAGAACGAACACCTTAGTATTTTTGAAGCGAATGAAAGGCTCAATATTTTAAACGATGAAAAGCTAAAAGATCTTCTCGCTCCTGCGAATCTTTTACGCTTAGGTTTTAAAGTTTCCGATCTTCTCAAGAGTGAAACTGAAAAATAGGACTGATTATGAAAACTCTGAAATCCCAACGCCCACACTTAGGAATTTTTGGAAGACGAAATGTTGGGAAAAGTTCCTTCATCAACGCCCTCGTTGGCCAAGATATATCTATCGTTAGCGACACTCCAGGAACAACCACTGATCCTGTCGACAAAACAATGGAGATTATGGGCATAGGTCCTGTCGTTCTCATCGATACCGCAGGGTTTGATGACGAAGGGGCTCTAGGCGAGAAAAGAATCGAAGCGACCTATAAAACTTTGCGCCAAATTGATCTGGCAATTTTAGTTTTTACCCATGGAGAACTGAGCCTTCACGAAAAAGATTTTTTAGCTCGTCTCAAAGCAGACAATATTTCTTTTGTTGTAGTTCACAACAAAGAAGACCTTCGCCCTCTGACTCAAACAGAAAAAACCAAACTAGAACAAGAGGTTGATAAAGAGATTCACCTTTTTAGTTCGAAAGAGAAAAAAGGACTCGAAGTCCTTCTCCCTAAGATAAAAAAAGAAATTCCTCCTTCCGCTTTTATGAACCCCAGTGTGTTGGGTGATCTCGTGAAGGCCGGAGATCTCGTTATACTGGTAACCCCCATTGATAAGGAAGCCCCTCAAGGCCGCCTCATTCTTCCCCAAGTACAAACCATCAGAGACGTTCTCGATCAAGACTGTATCGCTGTCGTTATGAAAGAACGTGAACTCGACATATTCTTGAAACAAAGCCAAATCAAACCCAAACTAGTGGTCACTGATAGCCAAGCCTTTTTAAAAGTCGATGCCTCTCTTCCTAAAGACATCCCCCTCACGAGCTTTAGTATCCTTTTTGCTCGCCTGAAAGGAGACTTCGAGCGCTACATCGCGGGCACAAGAAGCATAGGAAAACTCAAAGATGAAGATCGCATTCTCATTCTTGAATCCTGCGCTCATCACAGCACAGGAGATGACATAGGAAGAGTCAAAATCCCGCGCTGGATTACTAACGCCACAGGAAAAAAATTGCATTTCGAGGTTGTGGCGGGCCTAAGCAAAATTGAAAGACCCATCAACGACTATGCCTTAGTTGTCCAATGTGGCGGCTGTATGCTTAGTCGAACCCAAGTCCTCGGACGTCTTAAAGATGCAATCGATGCGAATATCCCCGTCACAAACTATGGAATGGCCATCGCCTATTCCTTAGGGATATTTGAGCGGGCCGTTGCTCCCTTTGAATTCCTCTCCCAAGAAACAGCAATTGAGCTGTAACTACTTGATTTGACAGAGGTATGTAAAAGTTTTTACTTTTGACACGCTCCTTGACTCCAAGTCACATGACCATTAATTTAAGCCCACTTCCATCTTAAGGAGTAATCATGTTGGTCAGGACCGTTCTTGCCCTTCTCGTCTTTGCTGCACTCAGCGATGCCTTCGCTGGTTCATGCAATGAGCGTCTAATACGCGAGACTGCGCAATGCCGTGTCACTTTCAAAAAATGCATGGCCAACCCTATCTTCAGCAACCTTTGCAATGGCCAACTCGAAAACTGCACAAAAGTCGCCAATCAAAAAGCCAAAGTTTGTAGCAGCAAAGAACAACAATGCATGAATGATCTTATGGGCCTTCAAGATATCTGTCAGTCCAGCTATTTTGAATGCATTCAATATCCTGGAAGAAATGCCATCTGTGCTTATGAAATGGATGCTTGCTCAAAAGATGCAGAGACTATAACCAATCAATGCATCGATGATGCCCTCAATGCTCGCTAGACTCAGTATTTTCACCTAACAATTTTTGAAGAGCGAGATTGGCCAAAGTCAATCCCATAATTCCTGTCATGTGACAAAGAGAAGGCAAAGGACTGCGCTCTCTGCCTCTTTCAAAATCATCACCTTTTTCAACTTCAAAAGAAAGTGGTGCCCCTTTAGGATCAACAGGCTTTTCCATTGAGTAAACACAGGGAATACCTTTTTCTATCCCTCTTCGCCTCAAACGTTGACGCACGTGACGCGCAAGAAGACATTCTTTTGTTTTGGAAATATCAGAAACTTTTATAAGACTGGGATCAGACTTGCGAGCTGCTCCCATAGAAGAAATCACAATCTTCCCGGCCGTTTTTAAAGCAAAGAGAAGCTGCGTTTTAGGATTCACACTATCAATGGCATCAATGTATAATTCGCCTCCCTCACCAATCACCGTCGGCATTGTTTCTTCAGAGACGAAGATAGGGAAAATATCAACCTTACACTCTGGATTGATAGAGAGAATACGTTCGCGGGCCGCTTCAACTTTAAGGCGCCCCAAATTAGGCTCAGTTGCAAAAAGCTGACGATTAAGATTACTTCTTCTGATCTCGTCAAAATCAAATAAACGAAAGTGCCCTACACCGCTGCGCACGAGAGCTTCGATACAAAACGACCCAACGGCTCCCATTCCAACAACAGTCACTGTTGAGCGGTGTAATTTCTGCATATTATCCTCTCCTAAAAAAAGGGCCGCTCGACAAAAAGACTGTTCGCTACTCTTATCCATAAAAAACCTCTTACACTTTCTAACTTTTCTTGGACCTCTCGTCATAAGCCTTCTAGAATCAAAAGACCGTTTTAAATGAGGAGTCTCTATGAAAATAACCTTACTTATATCGCTTCTTTTTTCAACCATTACTTTTGCAAAAACTCAACCTTTGCCAAATTGGATCGATCATAGTCGTGAAAGTATCGATAAAGCCGCAAGTCGTGCCCAACCAACAACTCCTCCACCAACAGGAAGTTTCCGCGTTCCTGCCGAATACGAACCGATACGCGCGGTTGTGTTAGGTTGGGAAGCCTATCCAGAGATTTTAAATCCTATTGTCAAAAACGTCTTAGCTGAAACGAATGCGGAAGTTTGGGCCATGCAAGGACCTAGCACCTACGAAAGCAATTCCCGTTATCACGCCGTTAATTGTCCTCTAGACTCTGTTTGGGTTCGTGACTACGGTCCGTTTGGAATTCTTGAAAATGCCGACGGCAACTCAAGCTCAGCTATCGTTGATACTGTTTATCGCCACTGGCAATACAGAAGAAGCGACGATGCTGCTCCTCGCTGCTTGGGCAAAAGTGAAAATGTTCCTGTATTCTCCATTCCGCTTATTCTTGATGGTGGAAACTTCTTAGTAGACAGCAAAGGAAACCTCTTCACCACCAAGCGCACTTATATGTGGAACAAGGATAAATCAGAAGCTGAAGTCAACCGTCTCCTCAAAGCCTACTACAATGTAAAAAACATTCACGTGATCGACTATGCCGGATTCCCTGGAGAACCTTCAGATGGGACTGGCCATATTGACATGTTTGTAAAGCTTCTTTCTGATGACACTGTTCTCATTGGTCAAGCTGAACAAGAGCCTTTTAAAAGTACTGCTGAAAAAGCTGTTCAATATTTCAATTCCATTAAGGCCCCTAATGGCAATCCTTACAAAATCATCCGTGTTAAAAACTGGTTTGACGGAAGAACTTGGTATACCTACACAAACTCTCTCATCGTGAACAACGTGGTCCTCATGCCTGCATACAGAGGAAAAGATACCGAGAACGCGGCCGCAGTCAAAGCTTATGAATCAGGTATGCCTGGAGTAAAAGTTCGTATGATTTATTCTGACAACTCTATTGTGGCCGGTGGTTCTATCCACTGTGTGACTCAGACGATTCCAGAATAGAACTTAAGAATTTTTTGAAATTCATTTCTAATTGGGAGGAGAGCTTGCTCTCCTCCATTTTTTTAAGATAAGCGAGTTCTTTAAAAACACTCACGAGATTTTGCGGACGATTGATTCCTTCCCACTTTACTCCGTCGATGTAGGGGGGCATAAAGGGAGCATCAGTTTCAATAAGAAGTCTATCCAGCGGAAAGGCCACAGCATTAAGCTTCGCTTTTTTATTGGTGGGTGAAGTGATATTACCACTCACTGAAAAATAAGCCCCTAAACGAACAAACTCATCTATTTGTTCACGAGAACCACCATAGCTATGAAGAAGAAAACCCTTAGTCGGAACTCCTTCTTTTTTAATAAGCTCACGTAGCTCTTCATAGGCCTTACGACAATGAACAATGACAGGTCTTTCATAAGTTAAGGCTAAGTTCCATTGAAACAAAAATGCATCAACTTGTTTTTGCCAAGGAACTTCGACTTGGGCATCAAGACCAATTTCGCCAACAAGAGCTGAAGGATTTGAAAGATAATTCTTTATTTCTTCTCTCCAAGAATCAGCTCCCTCTTGGATAAACCAAGGATGAAGGCCATAGGCCGGAATAAGACCTTTGATTAGCTCACTCAATTTTTGAATTTTTTTCCAATCGTCAGAAGTTGTTCCAGCACAAATCCAGTTCATGATCCCAAGATTTTGACATTCTTTAAAATCAGCGGTCATGCAAGGGGCAAGGCGCTCATCTTGCCAATGAATATGAGCATCATAGAGCTTCATTAAAAACTCACAAACAACATTGAACTCAAAAGAGGATCATGATCGATGTACTTATAAAATGCTGGATTTTGGTTTCCATAATTTTTTGAAAAATTAATCATAAAACCACCGCGCGCAAAATTGAATTGTAACCCATAGGTGGTTGTAAAGCCTCCTGCATTTTCATAAGTATAGTAATTCCCTTTGGCCTGGAGATTTAAATCAATAAAGCCTTTACCTTTTACAATTCTCTCACTTTTTACTAATGGAATGTTCCAACGTAAAAGTCCAAAAAAAGTATTTCCCTCTTCAATTGTTCGAGCAAGAAGACCAGACTCAACCGTAAAGTTCATCCAGCTCAAAAGCTTTGGCCAACTTTCAAAGTGCTGATCAAGAATGATAAATTTCCCAATACTCCAACCAAGCTGACCGAAGCCTTGTCGAGCTCCACTCGACTGATCTTTCAAGCGAGTATCAAGCCCCACCATACGATGAACTCCTCCCTTCCCGCTATTTCCAGATTGTTGCCAAAGGGCAAAGGGAGGCAAGGCTTCTTTATCATTAATGAGACCAAGCCCAACAAGATAACGAAAATAAACACGACGATTTCGAGAATCGACAAAAGAATAATTTAAGGTGCTAATCTCTCGAAACTCCTGAGTGACGACAGCCCCACCTTCTGAGTCAAACTCAGTTTGAAGATATCTCGTATAAAGAGCTGACTCGAAATGAATTCCGTGTTCAGTGTTTTTTAAAATATCTTTTACAGAGCCACCTAAAGTCAAAGCATGAGTCTGACCAAAATCATTTCCAGTTCTTTTAATTTCTGTTCGCTTATCTAAACGGTAATAGTTGTCATTATCTAAGCCCAGATAGAAAAACCATTGCTTTGTTGAAGCTTTAGAATGTGGGCCCAAATGATTCACATTTTTTTTTGAAAAACGAACAGATTCCGACTCTGTGCTTAGTCGGCTAACAGGGACAGCAAAAACCCTACTTGCCCCCGAAAGAACAAGTAGGGTCAAAAGATAAAACTTTAAAGAGGACATTTTAACGATTAAGTCCTTTGAGTTCTGGGATCATGAATTCTCCGTCTTTGCGAATTAAGACGTCATCAAACCAAATTTCTCCACCGCCATATTCAGGGGTCTGAATAAGGACGAGATCCCAGTGAACAGCGGATTTATTACCGTTGAAGGCATCATCGTAGGAAGCGCCTGGAGTAAAGTGGATAGAACCGTAAATTTTTTCATCAAAGAGGGTGTCTTTCATAGGAGTAGATATAAATGGGTTTACTCCTACAGCGAACTCACCAAAATATCTTGCCCCTTCGTCAGTATCGAAAACAGCGTTAAGAGCGTCGTTATCACCAGCACAGCTGGCCTTCACAATTTTTCCATCCTTCACTTCAAGACGAACATCAGCAAAAAGTTTGCCATTGTAAAAAGAAGGAGCATTATATTGAATCACGCCGTTGATGGAATTCTTAACAGGAGCTGTATAGACCTCGCCATCTGGGATATTGAGTTTTCCATCACACTTAAGGACAGGGATGTCCTTAATAGAAAAACTAATGTCTGTTCCTTTGGCCACCAAACGAACCTTATCAGTTTTTTCCATGAGCTTCTTAAGTTTTTCCATCTCAACAGAAAGCTTGGCATAATCAAGAGTACAAGTTTCGAAATAAAATTTAGCAAAATCCTCTGTAGACATTTCAGCAAGCTGGGCCATGGAATTATTTGGCCAACGAAGAACGACCCACTTTTTCTTAGGAACACGAATCTTGCTATGAACTTCTTCATGAAACCATTTCATATAGTTTTTCATGTTGGCTTTAGGAATTGAGGACATTTCAAAAGCGTTATCACTGCCGCGAATAGAAACGTAAGCATCGATGTTTTCCATCACCATTTTTTGCATCTGCCCCCAAGCCTTGATTTGCTCTTCATCAGCATTTTTTACAAAAGCAGCATTGATGGAATCATCATTACGATTCCAGTAAGGAATACCACCAACTTTTAAAGTCTCTTCAATGATAGCGCGAAGAATACTATCCGTACCTTCCCCTCGGACTTCAATTAAAAACTTTTCGCCTTTCTTGATAGAAAGAGAATAATTCACAATAGTGTGCGCGAGTTTTCTGATTTTCTCATGAAACATATAAGCTCCTCTATAGGATAAAAAATTGGGATAAAAAAAGTTAGCTCAAAAGAGACACTTTGGACATAAACTTTTTGCAAAACCATATCTTATTAGGTTTAATTTTAGCATCGTATTAATCACAACTTAAAAGAGGACACCATGAGTCAGAACACACACGACGAAAATGGGAAAAGACTCACGCCACGTGAGATTGAAATGAATTGGTACAACAATGTGTATCAAGGCGATCGCATGAAACAGCTCACTTTACGTGCTGTTTTAATGGGTGCCGTGCTTGGGGGATTCATGTCCCTTTCAAACCTCTACGTAGGTTTAAAAACTGGTTGGGGTCTTGGCGTGGCCATCACCGCCTGTATTCTTTCTTTCGCTATTTGGAAAACGTTTCGCGTTCTTTTTCCATTCTGGTTTAAAGACGACATGACCATCCTTGAAAATAACTGTATGCAATCCACCGCTTCCTCTGCTGGCTATTCTACAGGGGGAACGATGGTTTCAGCTGTTTGCGCCTACCTCATGATTACCGGAAGTCATATGGGTTGGGAGCTTTTGGCCGTATGGACTTTCTTCCTCGCTTCCTTAGGGGTTTTCCTTGCGATTCCTCTCAAGCGCCAAATGATCAACGTTGAACAACTCCGCTTCCCTTCAGGTGTTGCTTCTGCAGAAACCCTTAAAAGTCTTCACGCAGAAGGAAAAGAAGGAACTCAAAAAGCCCGCTCACTCGGTGTGGCCGCTTTATTAGGTGGAGCCGTTGCATGGTTTAGAGATGCCGCTCTTCCAAAATTCATGGCGATTCCTGCTCAACTTCCTTTTGGTGGTTCACTTAATGGATTTGCCTGGTCCAAGTGGACTATCTCTTGGGATATGAGTCTCATCATGATCGCAGCTGGTGCGATTATGGGATGGAAGATTGCATGGTCCATGCTCCTCGGTGGTATTATCAACTACGGTTTTCTTGCTCCTCACATGGTTGATCTTGGTGCCATCAATCCTGAAAAATTGGGCTACCGTGAAATCGTTCGCTGGTCGACATGGGCCGGTGCTTCGATGATGGTAACCTCTGGTCTTGTCGCTTTCCTTATGCAATGGGAAGTGATTAAGCGCTCTTTTGGGGCCGTCACCGCCATCTTCAATAAAAAAGCCAAACTAGAAAACGATCCCCTAGCAGAGATCGAAGTCCCTACATGGTGGTTTTTAACTGGAGCTGGTCTATCCGGTCTAGGATGTATGGGAGTTCTCTATTTTGCTTTTGATACTTCATTCATCATGGGTCTTGTGGCCGTTTTCATGACCCTTGTACTCTCTCTCGTCGCCTGCCGTGCCACCGGTGAATCTGACATTACTCCTATTGGGGCCATGGGAAAAATCACCCAGCTCATGTTCGGGGTTCTTGCTCCTTCAAAAATGATCACAAATCTTATGACGGCTTCTGTGACAGCTGGAGCTGCTGGTTCAGCTGCCGACCTTCTCACTGACCTTAAGAGTGGATACCTTCTCGGTGCGAACCCAAGAAAACAGTTTATCGCTCAATATCTTGGTATTTTCGCTGGTGTACTCGTCGTTGTTCCGGCTTTCTATCTTCTTGTTCCAGATGCCTCTGTTCTTGGAACAGAACAGTGGCCAGCTCCTGCAGCTCAAGTTTGGAAAGCGGTAGCAGAGCTTATGGCCAACGGTCTTAACTCTCTCCACCCAACAGCCCAGATGGGTATGCTCATTGGTGGTCTCATCGGTATCATCATTCCTCTTCTCACTCACTTCGCTCCAACAAAAGTAAAGACCTTCATTCCTTCGGCCATGGGCTTAGGTCTTTCTATGGTGATTCCATTCTTCAACTCACTTTCTATGTTCGTCGGCGCTCTTATCGCCCTTGTACTCGAGAAAGGACTTCCAAAGTTTGCTGAGAAATATGTAGTAACCGTAAGCTCTGGTATTATTGCTGGGGAATCTATTATGGGAATTATTGTTGCCCTCTTACAAGCGAAAGGCATCATCGGCTAATGAGGTAAGATTAAATCAAGAAGGCCCGGTTTCAACCGGGCCTTTTTTACTTGAGTACTTTTTGTAGAATCTCTTTTAAATTTGTAATGCGTGTAGCATCTTCTCCTCGACACTCACCCTCTTGGCAATGATTCACTCGATAACAACTTGCCTGCTCATCATAGATAAAATCTTTTTCCCCACGAACAAGAATCCCCTCTACAAGACCTGTTTGAGCATCAAAAACCGGAGATCCAGAATTTCCTGCAAAAGTATCAAGATTGGCCTGAAAGAAAACAGGATTATCATTCTGACGTAAACTTCCTCTATCGGTAATTTTCGTTGGAAGAGCTGCGGGGTGGCCAATCACTAAAAGTTCACTACGATCATCAAGTTTACCTTCCTTACGAAGTTTTAAAAAAGGTCTCCCCTTTACTTTTTTATCAAGACGAATCACTGCGTAGTCATCTTTCGTTTGAGGATCTTTTTTTTGTGCGATGATTTCTTTACAACCAACAACTTGCGAAGAACTAAAAGAAGTTTTGACGCTTCCATCTTTTTCAACATTAAAATCAAAAACCCAGTATGAATTTTGACAAGAAGCAGGAGTCGGAACGCAATGGCCAGCAGTCACCATCACATCAGGCCCGACAAGAAAAGCTGTACAAGGCGTAGCGACTACTTGATTCAAAAAACGTTCACCATCACAAAGATTATAGCGGTTTTTATAGGTCATTGGGTTGTTGAAAGAGTATTTCCAAAAGCCTTTTTTAACTTGGGCCTTAGCAATTTGCCCTGCGGTCGATTTGGCCAAATCAGCATAGAAGGCAGGAGCTTCATAAACTTCCATACGATTATCCACACCATAAATAACCTTGGTGTAAATCTGAGCGTAGGAAGAAAAGCTCAAAGAAAAAAGAGCAAAGACTGCCAAAGACTTTTTCATGGTTCCCCCTTCGTGCCCGGAAGTTTTAACACACAACAGCATGAGTTTAAAGCTTAAGCTTAAGCTTTGGCATTTTTACAAAGTCCAAGACACTTATAAGTCACTGATTTTAATGTTTTATTATCTTAAAGGCTCAAAAAAGGAAGAAGATTGCGAATACGGCTGACATCTTCACCACGACACTGCCCTTCAGCACAGACCTTAGGCATATTACAACCGCGCTCACTATCTAGTTCGTAGTCTTTTTCTCCACGAACTAAGATCCCCTCAACAAGTCCCGTACGAGCATCTAAAACAACTGAACCTGAATTACCAACAAAGGTATCCAAGTTGGCCTGGAAAAATAAAGGATTGTCGTTTGTACGTACACTTCCACGATCTGCAATTTTAGTAGGAAGACCTGAAGGATGACCGATGGCCACTAATTCAGTTTTAGGATCAACACTTCCCTCACGACGATACGATAAAGGCTTGCGATTGGTAACGGCCCTCTCAAGGCGGACTAAAGCAAAATCAGCTTTCGTTGTGGAGTCAAGTTTCGTTACAACGACTTCTTTACAAAGATAAACATTATCAGCAGAAACCTCAGACTTTACAGAACCATCATGCTCGACTTTATAATCAAACACCCAGTAGGAAGAAGTACAGTCACGAGTCTCTCGAATGCAATGCCCAGCGGTCGCAATAAGATCTGGGCCAATAAGAAAACCAGAGCAATCAGAGCTCGTCGGTTGATGATAAAACCTAGCGTCCTCACAAAGGGCAAAAGAGGTACCAATATTTGGGTTGTGACTTATTTTGAAAGTTCCGTTGCCAGTTTTTTTAAGTCTCCCTTTCGTCATCATGGCCGCTGTAGAGCGAGCAAGATCAGCAAGAAAAACAGGTGCTTCAAAAACCTCTTTTCTATTATCAACTCCGTAGACAACTTTATCCATGGCCAAGGTTTGATAACTTAAAAGAAGAAGTATTGAAGTGACGAGTTTCATAAGACTCCCAAAAAAAAAAAGGGGAAGCAGTGCTTCCCCCTTCTACATCATTTTTAAGTTCAATGATTATCTTTTTCTAGGCTTTAAAAATTTTGCAAGGTTAGTGATACGAGTAACGTCCTCACCACGGCACTTACCTTCTGCACACACATTCACGATGTTACAGCGGCGAGCGGAGTCAAGAACGTAATCATTCTCACCACGTACGAGGATACCTTCAACAAGACCAGTTTTAGCGTCCAAAACAACTGAACCAGAGTTACCAGCAAAGGTGTCAAGATTCGCAACGAAATAAACAGAGTTGTTGTTGTTACGAAGAGTACCACCTTCAGTAATTTTTGTTGGAAGACCAGAAGGTTGACCGATCACAAGAAGGTCAGCACTCTGTTCAACTTTACCAGTTGTTCTAACTTTCAAAGGTTGACGGCCTGTCACTGCTCTATCAAGAGTAATGATTGCGAAGTCATTCATAGTCGTACGACTTAAATCACGAGCAACAATAGACTTACACTTATAAACATCAGCTTTAGGGAAGCTAGTTCTTACCTTGTCAGCATTATCGAGTTTGTAATCGAAAACCCAAGCACTGCCTGCGCAATCTGCTTGGTTAGTGATACAGTGACCTGCAGTGACGAGAGTATCTGGAGCAACAAGAAAACCAGAGCAATTGGCAGCTGTAGGTTGAGTTAAGAATTTTTCAGAATCACAAAGGCTATAGTCACGCTTCAAAGTGCTAACACCCACGAGTTCGAACTTATCACCTTTTTGAACAAGAAATTCATTTGGGATCATGCCAGCGGTGGCACGTGCGAATTCACCATATTGAGTTGGAGATTCGAAAACCTCTTTACGACCATCAATTCCGTAAACAACCTTATCCATGGCCTGAGCAACAGTACCCCAGATTGCAATAACAGCGAAAACAGCAAGCAATACTAAATTTTTCATTTTTACTCCATCTCGTAAAAAGTATCGATTGATCGAAACACATTCCCTTGTTTCAGCTCAACGATTGTTACTCTTTGTCAAAGATCTTAAAACTTACAATCTCTGACATGAAATTTTTACATGCAGATATCATGGACTTTAAAGACCGATCACTTTAAATACTTTTGAAAGATTGGTGATACGGGTGACATCCTCACCACGACACTCACCTTCTTTACATACATTCACTTTATAACAAGACTGCTGTTCATCCACGATGTAGTCATCTTCACCACGTACGAGTATGCCCTCGACAAGACCAGTCTGTGCGTCCAGAACAACGGAACCTGAGTTTCCGGAAAAAGTATCAAGATTTGCTGTAAAGTAATAACGATTGTTATTTTCTCTCATTGTTCCACTGTCAGTAATTTTTGATGGAAGGCCAGAAGGATGACCAATAACAACGAGAGAAGCAGAGTCTGAAACCTTGGCTTCTTTTCTGATGGTTAAAGGCTTACGATCTTTTACGATGCGATCCAAACGAATCACGGCGTAATCATCCATCGTAGAGCTGTCTAATTTTTGAGCAATTATTTGCTTACAAGTATAGACATCGGTCTCTGGAATAGATTTTTTTACAGAGCCAGTATCTTCAATTCTGTAATCAAAAACCCAATAACTTCCCTTACAGCTCTGAGGTCCCTGCATACAATGCCCGGCCGTGACAAGAACATCTGGGGCAATCAAAAAGCCAGAACAATCAGCAGAGGTTGGTTGATTCAAGAAACGCTCTGAGCGACAGAGACGATATTCTTTTTGAAGAGTGCGAGGATATTGTAAAACAAAAGCCTTGCCTTGCTTTTCGAGTTTGTCTTTTGAAATCATGGCCGCAGTAGAACGAGCGTATTCAGCAAGAAAAGTTGGGGCCGTTAAAACCTCCATACGATTATCTTGTCCGTAAACAACCTTATCCATGGCCTGAGCTGAGAAAACGGAAAGAAAAAAAACAAAAACAAAGCATGCACTCTTCATAAAGAACTCCCTAAGATCTTAAGCAGGCATATTCACATTGCTAAAAAGCGGAGCCCACTGACATGATCTTACATTTACTTTTTTACACAGTTTTTGCGGAATCTCTATTTTCTCTATCTTTAAAGAACTTATAAAAAAGAATAGTCGAAGCCAAATAAAGAGCCGAGGCAAGTAAGAAGCAAAGTTTGTAATCACCTTTAAAAACAGTGCCATATAAAAAGGCTGAAAGCGCCCAAGACAAAGCCCAGAAAATCGTATTTAAGGCATTAAGAAAAGAACGATTCCCAGGAACACAGTATTCATAAACGATGGAACTAAAAAGAGGTCCGGCCATATTCATGAGAGCAGCACGAACCACAACACCTGCTGAGCCCCAAAAAATCTCTGTGGTAAAAGCAAGCATCACCATAAAAGGTAATGAGAGAGAATAAAATAAAGTCACGGCCTTAACCTTTCCTAAACGCTCAGCAATCAAAGGCGCAACAAAAGTCGCCGCCATAATGGCCGCTGACTGTATCGACATGACAACACCAATGTAACTATCGCTGGCATGGAAAACATCTTTTAAGTAGAGATTTAAAAACTGAACAATGAGCCCGGCCCCCAAGGCAATCAAATTGGCGGGAAGAAGAACCTTGGTAAAATAATTCCAATCAAGTCCCTTAAAATAATTGAAAGACACATTATAGCTTTGTTCTTTTTTCTTAGGCGTTTTGACAAAGGACAAAAGAGAAAGGGCGCCAAAAAAACTTAAACTTAATCCCACAAGAATGGCCACGCGATAAGAATCGGAGGAAACAAGACCCAAAAATTTCGCAGCCCCATCAGCAGAGGTGCCTGCCAACAAATTTCCGAGAACTCCTCCCACATACCCAGCAATCGAATGAAGAGAAAAAACATAGGTTCTCTCCACGATACTGGAATTTTCCATAATAAAGGGAGAAATTAAAATTTTTGAAGCGGTCATGAAACTGAAGGCCAAAAAAACAAAAATTCGAATTTCCCACTTCCCTGTAAAAACAAGACTTAAAAGTAGAAAAACTAAACTTAAGAGTTGTCCTACTCCCATCAAACGATGAAAGCGATGCCTATTGGAAAGAAAGGCCATAGGAAGAGCACAGCAAGCAATGGCGAGGTTTCCGCAAAGAAGAGTGTTTCCTATTTCTTCTCGACTAAATCCCAGAGACTTCAAGTAGAGATTGAAAAGGAGCCCCCAAAAAGTCATACCAGTGGCCGATAAAAGCTCGCTATAGATAAGGAACTTGGCGTTATGACTAAAATGAGAAAGCTTTTGCTTATAGATACGAAACATAAGCGCATCTTAGTGAAAATTTTGGTTCTCGACAATAAAGAGTAAGCGCTTCATGGGCGGCGCAGCATTCCTTGACAGACAAGATTAGGTCTATCAAGCTTATGGGCACAATTCCTATATCTATCCCCTCTACAAGGAGCCTACATGTCTACTTCATTTGATAATCTCAACAAACTCGCCGATCTCGTGGCAGAGCGCTTACAGGAACGCATGGAAGATGAAGAGTATGACTGTGATTGCGACTGTGGATGC
>JACCEE011417728.1_pt1 | contig 36603 bp, 34 predicted proteins | sample 7449931 | NCBI WGS metagenome assembly JACCEE01 (sample SAMN15323457, study PRJNA562643) | freshwater metagenome | isolation source: river surface water | place: USA:Blue River Watershed | collected 2017-08-19 | reverse complement strand
GAGCCCCCACCCACCGTGCCGCCAGCACCAATGGTGACAGGCGCCACCAGCACGCAGTTGCTGCCGATGTGGACATCGGCCTCGATCACGGTGCGGTGCTTGTTGGCGCCGTCGTAATTGGCCGTGATGCTGCCCGCGCCGTAGTTGACGCGCTCGCCCACAGTGGCGTCGCCCAGGTAGGCCAGATGGTTGGCTTTGGCGCCTTTGGCCAGGGTGGAATTTTTCACCTCGACAAAGTTGCCGATGTGGACTTCGGCGCCCAATTGCGCGCCAGGGCGCAGACGCGCAAAGGGGCCAATCAGGGCGCCCGCGCACACGCTCACGCCCAACTTTTCGCCGTCGATGTGGGTGAAGGGGTGGATCACCGCACCGGCGGCAATGGTGCAGTTGGCCAGCACGCAGTGGGCACCAATGCGCACACCGTCGCCCAGCGCTACCCGTCCTTCAAAAATACAGTTGACGTCGATCTCCACGTCCTGGCCGCAGTGCAAGGCGCCGCGCACGTCCAGGCGCGCCGGGTCTTTGAGTCGAACGCCGTCGGCCATCAGCGTTTGCGCCTGCTGCAACTGGTAGGCACGCTCGAGTTCGGCCAGTTGCTGCGGGCTGTTGACCCCCGCCACCTGCACCGCATCGCGGATGGTGTGTGCCACCACCTGCACGCCATCGGTCACGGCAAACTTCACGATGTCGGTCAGGTAGTACTCGTTTTGCGCGTTGCGGTTGTCCAAGCGCGCCAGCCAGCCTTTGAGCAGGCGTGCGGGCACGGCCATGATGCCGCTGTAGATCTCGTGGATGGCGCGCTGGGTCTCGTTGGCATCCTTGTGCTCGACGATGGCGTGCACCGAGCCGTTGGGGCTGCGCACGATGCGGCCATAGCCCGTCGGGTCGTCCATGTCCAGGGTCAGCAAAGCCAGTTGCTGACCGGCGCATGCGGCCAGCAAGGCCTGCAGGGTGTCGGCGCGTGTCAAAGGCACATCGCCCGAGAGCACCACCACCACGCCGTCGTCGGGCAGCACGGGCACCGCCTGCTGCACAGCGTGGCCCGTGCCCAGTTGCGGCTCTTGACGCACAAACTGCAGCGCCAGACCTTGCTCGTGCGCTTTGAGATGGGTCTCCACCTCTTCGGCGCCATGCCCGGTGATGACCACCGCCATGCGCGCCTGCAGTTGCGCTGCTGTGCCCAGCACATGCTGCACCAGGGGCTGGCCTGCCAGGTCCTGCAACACCTTGGGGCGACGGCTTTTCATGCGGGTGCCTTTGCCCGCGGCCATGACGACCACGTCCAAAGCGATGGGGGTGTTTTGACTCATTGAAAACCTTGGTTGTATCCGTGCACTCGGTGCGTGCCGCTTCACAATTATCACCAAGGCGTCAGCACGCCAAGAACGCACTAAGATGCGTCCCATGGACAGATTGCGAACACTGTGTGTACTGGGGACGCTGGCGGGCTTGGCGGCTTGCGGGGGCGGAGGCAGCGCCGCCTATGTGCCTACCACATCCACCACCTGCACCCTGCCCTTGCAGTACGCCAATGGCAGCAGCAGCGGCATGGGCATCACACCACAAGCCACTTCCAGCGACCGCCACTTCAATGCCTGCAACATGACCCAGCTGCAAACGGCCAGACTGACCGTTTGCATCAACCATCCCAACCTGAGCGAAGTCAGCGGCCAACTGCGGCTGTCAGGCAACAGCGTATTGGCCTTGAGCGCCAACAGCGGCGCTGCGGTGGGTACCAGTTGCCTGGCCCAGTCGGGCGGCGCCACCACCGTGCGCGAGTTCACTCTGGCCTCGGGCAGTCTGGCCAGCACCGCCTTCAGCAGCGGCCCCTGGTCGGTGACGCTTTCCGACGCGTTGCCAGACAACAACCAAAGTGGCTATTTCGTCGCCTGGGCGCTTGAGCTGCAAGGCCTGCGCTGATGCACCGCCTGTGGACCTGGCTGCTGCTCTTGTTGTTGCAAGGCTGCAGCACCCTCCAGTTTGGCTACAACCAGGCACCACAGCTTGGCTACTGGTGGCTCGACAGCCAGCTCTCGCTCGAAGACGCGCAGTCCGAGCTGGCGCGCGATGCCTTGCGACGACTGCAACGCTGGCACCGCCACAAAGAACTGCTGGCGTACGCCGACCTGCTGCAAAAACTGCAGGAGATGAGTGCCAGCGACGTCGATGCCGAGCAGGTTTGCGAGGTCTGGATGCAGGTCGATGAAGCCATGGACCGTGCCATGGCTCAGGCCATTCGCCTGGCCGCGCCGCTGACACTGCAGCTGCAGCCCCGCCAATTGCGGCACTTGGCCCGGCACTGGGACGAGAAGAATGAAGACTGGGAACAGCAATGGCTGCGCGGCAAGCCTGAAGAGCGCCTGTCGCGCCGGCTGGACAGGTCCACAGACCGCTACAAGGACTTCTATGGCAAGCTCAGCGAAGCACAAATCGCCTTGTTGCGCACCCAGATCCAAAGGTCAGTCTGGACCCCCGAATGGGGTCGCCAGGAGCGACTGCGGCGCCAACAACTTCTGCTGGCCACACTGCAACGGCTGCAGCTGGTGGGCGCCAGCACTGCGCAAGCCGAACTCGCCTTGCAGGCGGTCTGGCAACAGTGGCTGCAACCCCCTGTCGGCCCCCACCAGCAACGCCACAAGCGCTGGGTCAATCAGTCCTGCAAGGACCTTGCCGAACTGCACAACAGCACCAACATGGAACAGCGCCAGCGCGCGGCGCGCCAGCTGCGCGACTACGAAACCGATTTGCGCGAACTGGCGCAACCCCACTGACCGCTCCCCGCAAAAAAGGCCGCTGTTGCGGCCTTTTTCATTTCGCGCCGCAGCTCCCTTAGGCCTGCAGAGACTTCCACATCTCCATGTCGCGCTCGGCCGTCCAGATGCGCGGATGCTTGATGCCACTGGCTTCGTCAAAAGCGCGGGTCACATCAAAGGGCAGACAGTGCTCGTAAATGAACACATGGCCAAAGATCGGGTCCATGCTCTTGCGGGTGTGGGCCATGGCGGCTTTCAGATCCATGCCTGCCGCCACAGCCTCTTGACCGGCCTTGTACAGCGTCTGGACCCAGCGCTTGGTGTAGTCCAGCGCTTTGTTGACGTTGGCGTTGCCCTTCATGGCTTCGCCACGGCCGGGCACGATGAATTCGGGCTTCAGGGCTCGCAGGGCGTCGAGCGTGGCGGGCCACTCTTCAAGTTGAGCGTCACCCGTGTAAACACCGGCTTCGTATTCCACCAGGTCGCCGCTGAACAAGACCTTTTCTTCTTCCACCCAGGCAATCGTGTCGCCCTTGGTGTGGCCGGGGCCGGGGCTCCAGATCTGCACCACCACACCACCCAGGTTGATGCTGAGTTTGCCGGGCACTTCGCCTTTGACCGGATTGCCACCGCCCACCACCATGGTCGGCCAGGTCAGACCGGGCACGCTGTCAGCACCCCGGAACAAACGCGGAAAGCGTTCCATCTCGCTTTTCATGTCCTGCGCACCGCGCTCTTGGATCAAATCGAGCGTGCCTTGGCTGGCGATGATCTCGGTCGCGCCCTCGGCGGCGTAGGCATAGGCGCCCAGCACGCGCACCGCGTGGTAGTGCGTGAGCAACACGTATTTGATGGGCAGGTCGCTGACGGTGCGGATCTTGCGGATCAGGTCCTGCGCCATGGCCGGGGTGGCCGTGGCGTCGCTGACCATGATGAAACGGTCACCGATGATGACGCCCGAGTTCGGGTCGCCCTCGGCGGTGTAGGCCCAGCAGTGTTGGCTGAGCTGTTCAAAGGTGACTTTCTTGTCTTGCAGGTCGGCCTGGCTGGCAAAGGCTTTGGACATGGGGGAATCTCCGTGGAATGGTGGACACGATTTTACCTAAACGTAACGAATTACGAATAGGTAAATTAGACAGGGTTCAGCCCAGACCTTTTTCGAGCATGGCCACCACCTCTTCGGCGAATTGGGCATAGCTCATCGGCCCACCCGGCCGCAACCAGGTGAAGGTCCAGTTGATCATGCCCAGCAGCATCATGGTCAGGGCCGTCTGGTTGACTGGCGTCAGGCGCGCCGGGTAGGCACGTTTGAGAAAACGGGTCATGGCCGCCACAATGTCACGCTGGCGGTTGAGGATCAGCTCACGAGGGGACACATCGCCCTGCTGCGCATCGGGCTCGCCACTGAGAAACTGGGTGTCATTGAGCAGCGCCGCATGGCGTGTGGCCGAAGTTTCGTACTCTTGCAAGAAGGCGCGCACCAGCTCGTGCAAGGCTGCACGGTCGTCCAGGTTCTGGCGCTGCGCCTTGGCTTCGGTCTGCGCAATCAAGCCCAGCAGGCGCTGGGTGTGGCGGTCGAGCAGGTCAAACAGAATCGCATCCTTGCTCTCGTAGTAGTGGTAGAGCCGGGCCTTGGACGTGCCGCAGGCGGCAGCAATCTCGTTCATGCTGGCAGCGGGGTAGCTGCGCTGGGCAAAACACTGCGCAGCGGTGTCCAGGATCGCGTCGCGTTTGAGGTCGTGAGAAGCTGATTTGGGGCGGGCCATGGCGGCATTGTGCCAGCCAGGCCCGTGCCATTGCGGCATTGGCGCCCCTGGCGCCAGAAGCTCAGGCGGTCGGATCGGGCACAGTGACTTGCCGAACCGAACGCCACTTTGCACGCCACGGGTGCCGCACCAGCCCCTGCAGCAAATGCCCGGACGCCAGCGCCAGCTGCAGCCAGGCCTGCGCCCAATGTGTCCACAGCGCTGACAGCGGGGCCGCCACGTCGGGCGCACTCAACGCAAGCCCTGCAGGCAAGGCCCGCCAGTCAAAGTCCAGCGCCTGACGGGCATCCACCGACTCCATGACCAGATGCACGCCCGCTGGCACGTCCAGCATCTGGCCAGGGGCCAGAAACACGTCTTGTGCGGCAGCCGGTGTGCCACCCGCCCTGGACGGCCAGGTGATCCATGCACAACCCTGAACAAGCAGAATCTGGCTCGCCTGGCGTGGCATCAGGCTGATGGCGCGCTGAGGCGCCAAACGCCAAGTGCCTGGCCAGCGCGCATGGCGCTTCTGACATTGTTGCAGTGAGGGGCATAGATCCTGTTCGGGCATATCAGACTCCTTTATGAAAAATGCTTCAGGATCACCCATGATGCGTTGTTTAGGGTGAATTTTCCAATGAATTCCCTCTACACTATTGATTCCAATTTCGCATCAATCAAACCATGCCCTCTGTGCCCCGCTCTGCCCGCCAGCGTCCCCTATCGGTCGGGCATCTGCGGACCTTCACGGCGGTGGCGCAGCACCTGAACTTTCGCGCAGCCGCCGAAACCCTGGCCTTGACCCAAAGCGCGGTCAGCCGCCAGGTGCAGGCACTGGAGCAGGAGGTGGGCACCGCGCTGTTTTTGCGCCACACACGCAGCGTCGAACTGACCCAGGCAGGCAGCCTGTTGCTGCGCGCCTGCAGCACGGCACTCGGTCAGATCGATTCGGCCGTGCAGCACATCCGCCACAGCCATGGCCGCAAGATCGTTTCGGTCACCACCTGGGCCTCTTTTGCCAGCATGTGGCTGATCCCCCGGCTGGAAATCTTCCAGCGCGAACACCCCGAAATCGACATCCGCATCGACGCCTCCGACCAGTACGTGGACCTGTCCACCTCGGACGTTGACCTGGCACTGCGCTACGCCCGCCCGCAGCAGATGCCCGCCGCGGCCATGCGGCTGTTCGGAGAACAGATCACGCCGGTGGCCAGCCGCTGGTTGTTGCAGCACCAGTCCATCCAGCACATCGAGGACCTGCGGCAATGCACGCTGATCGAATCGGGGGACATCGAGAAAAGCCCCAGCCTTGAATGGCTCAGCTGGCGCCGCTGGCTGGACCACTTTGCGCCGCAAGCCGCAGGCGTGGGCCTGCTGCAGCCAGGCGCATCGGCACTGGCGCCCCAGCGCTGGCTGTATTTCAACTACGCCTACCAAAACGCGCAGGCTGCGCTGGCCGGTCAGGGGGTGGCGCTGGCCCGACTGCCCCTGGTGGCCGAAAACCTGGCACGCGGCGATCTGGTCGAAGTGCTGCCCGACACCCGCCTGCAAACCCCCATGGCGTATTGGCTGATGACCGCGCCACAGGCGGGCAGCAAACCCGAGGTCATGGCCTTTTGCGAATGGCTCAAGGCCGAGGCCCACAACACGCGCCTGGCCATGGGCGAATGACTCAGACCGGCCAGACCACGCCGTTGTCGTTCAAGATGGCGTCCAGCGGCTCGTCGTGCGGCTCGGGTTCCAGGTCATCCACGTAGCCCTGGGTGTAGCCCAGGCCCACGGTGAAGGGCTTGGGTTGCAGTGCGGCCAGCGTGCGGTCGTAAAAGCCGCCGCCATAACCCAGGCGGTAACCACCAGTGCCGTAGCCCACGCAGGGCACAAACAACAACGTGGGCACGATGATTTCGGTGTCCTTGGGTTTGGGGATGCCGTAGGCGTCTTCTTCCATGGGGCAACCGGGGTACCAGGCATGGAAAGTCAAGGTTTTGTGCAGCTTGTTGACCACCGGCAGGCCAATGCGGCGGCGCTGGGGCTGGTCCATCAACTCGCCGTCTTCCTTCCAGCGGTGCAGTACCGGCAACGGGTCAAACTCGCCCTTGATGGGCCAGTAGGCCCCGATCACTGCGTCAGGGCGACCCACCAGCCAGATGCGCATCACGCGTTGCAGGGCCTCGGCCCGCGCCAGGCGGTCCGGCAGGTTCAGTCTTTCTTCAATCAGCGCTGTGCGCAAGGCTTTTTTGGCCTGTGCTTTGTCCATAATCGGGCATGCCTTCATTCAAGCGTTTGTCTGCCATTCTGACACCTCAGCGTGTCCTGACCCTGACCCTCACACTGACCGCCATCCTGACACTGCCGGCCTGTGCCCAGCCCCCCAAACGCGGCGACGATGCCTTGCTGGAGATGCACCAGGCCTTTCGCAAAATGGACCGCAACCGTCTGTCCAATCTGCTGCCCCAACTGCAGGGCCACACACTCGAGCCACTGGCCGCCTACTGGGAACTGCGCGCCCGCCTGGAAACAGCCAGCGAAAGCGAAATCCAGGCTTTTCTGACACGCTACAGCGGCACCTACTACGAGGACCGCCTGCGCAACGACTGGCTGCTGCTGCTGGGCCGCCGCCGCGACTGGCGCACGATCGCGGTCGAATTTCCCAAATACCGCATGGGCGACGACCGTGAGGTGCGCTGCTACGCCCTGGCGGCCGACGCGGTGCTGAGCAAAAAAGACGTGGCCGCCGAAGCGCTGCGCCTGTGGTACGCCCAGCGCGATGCCGACGACGGCTGCACCTGGCTGGCTGAACACCTGCACTCGGGCAAAAAGATCAACGGTGTCGAACTCTGGCGCCGCGCGCGCATCGCCATGGACGCCAACAAACCCAAGGCCGCCAAAGACGCCGCCGACATCGAAGCGCCGCGCTTGTCCGAACAGGTCACCCTGATCTTCAACGACCCGGCCAAATACCTGGACAAGCGCATCGTCGCCGTCACGCGCAACCGCAAGGAACTGGCGGTGCTGGCCCTGATACGACTGGCCGCCAGCAACCCCGACAAGGCCGCCGACCTGCTGGACAAGCGCTGGGGCCTGATGCTCTCGGCCGAAGAGAAAAACTGGACCTGGGGCGTGATCGGCAAGCAGGCCGCGCAAAAACTGCAGGACAACGCCAGCCACTACTTCGCCAAGGTCCACAAGGACAGCGATCTGAACGACGATCTGCTGACCTGGAAAGTGCGTGCCGCGCTGCGCGCCGGCCAGTGGCGCCAGGTACAGGGCGCCACCGAAGCCTTGAGCGCAGAGGCCCGCCAGGACGCCGCCTGGACCTACTGGCGCGCCCGCGCCCTGCAGGCCACCGCCAGCCAGGAGCCCCAGCGCCAGCAGGCCCACGAACTGCTGCGCGGCATGGCTGGTGTGCGCGGGTTTTACGAACAGCTGGCCATGGAAGACCTGGGCCAACCCATCACCGTACCGCCTGCGCCCGCCCCCCTGAGCACCACTGAAAAAGCCCAGGCCTTTGCCAACGCAGGGCTGCAGCGTGCGCTCTACGCCATCCAGATCGGCTTGCGCCCCGAGGGCAACCGCGAGTGGAACTACAGCACCAACCTGCACACGCCCGGCGGCATGAACGACCGCGAACTGCTGGCCGCCGCCGACCTGGCCTGTCAGCGCCAGGTCTGGGACCGCTGCATCAACACCAGCGAGCGCACCAAAGGCGTGGTCGATTTCGAGCAACGCTTTCCGATGCCGCTGCGCGAGATCGTGGTGCGCCGCGCCAATGGCATCGGCCTGGACCCGGCCTATGTGTACGGACTGATCCGTCAGGAAAGCCGCTTCATCATGGACGCGCGCTCACACGTGGGCGCCTCGGGCCTGATGCAGGTCATGCCCGCCACCGCCAAATGGACGGCCAAAAAAATCGGGTTGAGCGGTTTCACCCCCGATCAAATCACCGACAAGGAAACCAATGTGGCCATTGGCACCGGCTACCTCAAGCTGGTGCTCGACGACTTTGGCGGCTCCATGCCCATGGCCGCTGCCGCCTACAACGCCGGGCCCAGCCGACCACGCAAATGGCGCGAAGGCCCAGTGCTTGAAGGTGCCATCTGGGCCGAAAACGTGCCTTTTCAGGAAACCCGTGACTACGTGAAAAAGGTGCTTTCCAACACCACCAACTACGCCGCCATCCTGACCGGTCAGCCGCAATCGCTCAAGGCGCGCATGGGCCAGGTGGGGCCGCGCCAGGCCAATGCCCCTGCCGAAAACACCGAACTGCCCTGAGCCTCAGGGCAGGCCCGGCAAAGCGCCGCGCTCAGGCTGTCCCCAACAGGGCGTCCAGGCTTTTGCGGATCTGCTGCTCGATGTGTCCGGCCAGGGGCCCCAGCATCAAACCCAGCTTGAGCTGCAATTCAAAGCGCTCACCACTCACGGTCAGGCAGCCGCTGGCACCACTGCGCTCAAAATAGACCGTGTCCTGCCTGGCGCCGGTCTCGGTGCGGCACTGCATGCCCCACTCGGTTTCGGCCTCTTTGACCCAGCGCGCCGCAGCCATGCGTGCCGCTTTCAGGCCCAGCGTGTGCTGGCGTTCAATCTTGACTTCAGGCACAGCGCACCTCCACCAGACAGTCGTAGAACACCGGCGCGCGCCCCAGATCGGTCAGCTTCTGGCTGGTGAGTTCGTTCACATTGGTGCCATTGAGGCCCAGCTTGCGCCACCAGATGCCCAGGCCGTGGACCACGCCCGGGCGGGCCCGATCACAGACATGGGCCTTGCAGCGGTAGCGGCCCCGGTCATTGAACACCTCGACCACAGCACCATCGGCAATACCGCGGGCGGTGGCGTCCTGGGGGTGCATCTCCAGCAGGGGTTCGACCTCGATGTCGCGCAGGCTTTTCACATTGACAAAGGTCGAGTTGAGGAAGTTGCGCGCAGGCGGCGAGATCATGGCCAGTGGGTAACGCACATCGCTGCCCGGCGTTTCATGGTTGGGCAGATGGTCGGGCAGGCCGTCCAGGCCCTGATCGGCCAGGCGCTGGCTGAAGAACTCGCAGCGGCCCGAAGGGGTCGGGAAGTTCCCCTGGGCAAAAGGGGCATCGGGCAGGGGCAGGCTGGCAAAACCGTGTTCGAGCAGGACCTCGAAATCCTGCGCATCCCCTATGGCGCTGCGGCACAGCTGCTCATCGCTCTCGGCAAAACAGGGGTCGTCAAACCCCATGCGCGCCGCCAGCGCCCGAAAGACATCGGTGTTGCTGCGCGCCTGCCCCACCGGCGCGATCGCCGGGCGGTTGAGCAGCACATCGGTGTGGCCATAGGTGGTGTGGATGTCCCAGTGCTCAAGCTGGGTAGTGGCCGGCAGGATGTAGTCGGCCCAATCGGCCGTGTCGGTCTGGAAATGTTCCAGCACCACGGTGAACAGGTCTTCGCGCGCAAAACCCTGCACCACCTTGCCCGATTCGGGCGCGACCGCCACCGGGTTGCTGTTGTAGACGAGCAGCGCCTCGACCTTCGGGCCAAAAGCAGACGAGGCGGGACGCAGCAGGTCGTCGCCAATCGTGCTCATGTTGATCGTGCGCGGGCGCCGCTGCCCCAGCAGATCGGGCCGCTGCAGCGCCGCACGACGCACCGGAAAGTGACCACTGCTCGACAACAGCATCCCCCCGGAAGGATGTCGCCAGGCCCCCGTGAGCGCCGGCAAGCTGGCAATCGCACGCACCGCGTTGCCCCCACCGCGTACACGCTGCATGCCGTAGTTCAGGCGGATGGCGGCTGGTGTGGTCGTGCCCCAGTCACGCGCCAGGCGGCGAATCTGCAGGACAGGCACGCCGCAGACCTCGGCGGCACGTTCGGGAGGCCACTGCAAGGCGCGCTCACGCAGGGCGTCCCAGCCCAGGGTGTAGTGGTCGATGTAGTCCTGATCCAGCCAGCCGTGCACGATGAGTTCGTGCATCACGGCCAAAGCCAGCGCCGCATCGGTGCCGGGCAGCAGTGCGATGTGCTCATGGCATTTGTCGGCGGTTTCACTGCGGCGCGGGTCGATGCACACCAGGCGTGCGCCGTCACGCTTGGCTTGCTGCGCGATGCGCCAGAAATGCAAATTGCTGCCAATCGGATTGCTGCCCCAGATGACGATCAGTTTGGATTGTGCAAAGTGCTGCACCTTCATGCCGACCTTATTGCCCAGAGTTTGCGTCAGCGCTTCGGCCCCGGCCGAAGCACAGATGGTGCGGTCCAGCAGCGAAGCCCCCAGCCGGTGGAAGAAACGTGCCGACATCGACTCCCCCTGCACCAGCCCCATGGTGCCGGCATAGCTGTAGGGCAGGATGGCCTGGGGATCGCGCGCGGCAATGGTTTGCAGGCGCTGCGCAATGTCATCCAGCGCCTCGTCCCAGCCCACCGGTTCGAAGCGGCCAGAGCCCTTGGGGCCGACGCGCCGCAAGGGCGTGAGGATGCGCTCGGGGTGGTAAGTGCGCTCGGTGTAGCGTGAGACCTTGGCACAGAGCACGCCACCGGTCAGGGCGTGCGCCGGGTTACCTTGCACTTTGACAGCGCGGCCGTCCTCTACTGTGGTCAGCAAGGCGCAGGTGTCGGGGCAATCGTGCGGGCAGGCCCCGCGTGTCACAGAAACGGTTTGACTCATGCGCAAATTGTGGGGCATTCAGCGAACCGGCGCGCGGCACTGGCCCATCTGTGCATCGCCTCTTTGCCAACATGGACTGGCCTGGGACGGATCTGGCACCGGAATGCCATCCATGCCGATGCGCACCGGGTGTGTTTCAAAACCCAGCGCACCTTGTTTGTCAAACACCATGCGCAAAACCCAGGCTTGGCGCTGGGCCTCGTTGTCGGTTTCCTTCATCACGAAGTTGCCCACGCTGTAGACAATCGGTCTACCACGGTAGTGCTCCATGTCCTGTGTAACATGCGGGTGCCCGCCGATGACCGCATCGGCACCGGCATCGATCATCGTGCGCGCCAGCAGGCGCTGACGTGCATTGGCCGTGTGCTCGTTTTCCCAGCCCCAGTGCATGAAGGGAATGACCAGATCGGCTTTGTGAACGCTTCGTGCACGGCGGATGTCATCCACCACCTGCTCGTCCTCGCTCCAGGCGATACCGGCACTGTCATGGCCCGCCTCGAAACTGCGCGGCATGAACTCGTTGTAGCTGAGAATGGCGATGCGAAGGCCATGCCGCTCGACCAGCCACGGGGTGTGCGCCTCGCGCAGGTTCATGCCACCTCCGGCCTGCGCCAAACCGGCCTGCTTCAACAGCCCCAGCATTTGTCCAAAGGCAACGCGGCCGTAATCGCCCGAATGGTTGTTGGCCAGGGTCACGCCATCCAGGTGGCGGCGAAGCACAGGCAATACCCGAGGATGAGCGCGAAAGGTGTAATTTTTCACACCAGGCTCGCCGATGGTGGCCACAACACATTCGAGGTTGGCCAGACGGATATCGGCACCGGCAAACAAGGAAGCAAAGCCCGCCAGCGGGTCGCCACCACGCGCAATCAATGCCCCGGCATCGTCGTCCAGCGTGGTGTCCCCAGCAAACACCAGCGAGACCTGCTGCGCCCACACCGCTCCTGCCGACAGCCAATGGCAGGCCAACAGACCCATGCAGAACCGTCGGCGCCCGCTCATGGCTTGCCCTGGTGCAAGCTGCATTGGTAAATCAGCTCGCGCTCCATTGGCCCGACGTACAGATGCTGCTGGCCCGTCAGGGGCAAGGGCGAGCCGTCGGCAGGCCACACAAAGGGCGGCAGGTACTTGGCCTGCTGCACCAGCACCGTTTGCTGCGGAGTGCTTTGGTAGACATACAGGTTGATTCGCTGTGTCTGCTGCGACGAGCCCACCACCACCGCTTTGAAGCGAAAACGCCCCCGAATGTCCTCAGTGGGCACGCTGTAGGGGTCAGCCACGGGCGTGGCCACCAGGGTGCGGCTGGCGCCCGCATAGCTCACATCGCAACGCAGTTGCACGGGCGCAGGCTCTGCCATTTGTGCCCGGGCGGGCGCCAGGACCAGCGCCAAGACGCCAGCGCACACCGCCCCTACCCGCCAATAGACAAATCCATGCATGCAAGCATTGTGCACAGTGCGGGATCGGTCCATGACACCCTCGTGAAAACCCGCATGCCTTGCCCCTACAGTCACCGCGGTGTCTCGCCAGTGCTGGCCGGTGCGGCTAGACTGGCATGCATGAAACTCCATGAATCCATCCTGTCCGACGCCGCCGCCATCGCCGCCATCCGCCGTGACATCCACGCCCACCCCGAACTGTGTTTTGAAGAAGTGCGCACCGCCGACGTGGTGGCGGCCAAGCTCACCGAATGGGGCATTCCCATCCACCGAGGCATGGGCCAAACCGGTGTGGTCGGCATCGTGCACGGGCGCGATGGCGGCTCTTGTGGCCGCGCCGTGGGCTTGCGTGCCGACATGGACGCACTGCCCATGCAGGAGTTCAACACCTTTTCGCACGCCAGCAAACACCAGGGCAAGATGCACGCCTGCGGCCACGACGGCCACACCGCCATGTTGCTGGCTGCGGCCAAGCACCTGAGCCAGCACCGCGACTTTGACGGCACGGTCTACCTGATCTTCCAACCGGCCGAAGAAGGCGGCGGTGGTGCCCGCGAGATGATCGAGGACGGACTGTTCACGCAATTTCCGATGGATGCCGTGTTTGGCATGCACAACTGGCCAGGCAATGCGGTGGGCACTTTTGCCGTCAGCGCCGGTCCGGTCATGGCATCGAGCAATGAATTCAAGATCACCATTCGCGGCAAGGGCAGCCACGCGGCCCTGCCGCACAACGGCATCGACCCGGTGCCGATCGCCTGCCAGATGGTGCAGGGTTTTCAGACCATCATCACCCGCAACAAAAAGCCGGTCGACGCGGGCGTGATCTCGGTGACGATGATCCATGCAGGCGAAGCCACCAATGTGGTGCCTGACTTTTGCGAGTTGCAAGGCACGGTGCGCACCTTCACCATCGAGGTGCTTGATTTGATCGAGACCCGAATGAAGCAGATTGCCGAGTCGATTTGCACCGCGTTCGACGCCCGCTGCGACTTTGAGTTCGTGCGCAACTACCCACCCACCGTCAACTCCGCGCCCGAGGCCGAATTTGCGCGCGCCGTGATGCAGGGCATCGTGGGTGAAGCGAACGTGACTGAGCAGGAGCCCACCATGGGCGCCGAAGATTTTTCGTACATGCTGCAAGCCAAGCCCGGTGCCTATGTGTTCATCGCCAACGGCGATGGCGCGCACCGCGAAATGGGCCACGGCGGCGGCCCCTGCACACTGCACAACCCCAGCTACGACTTCAATGACGACCTGATCCCGCTGGGCGGCACCTATTGGGTTGAACTGGCCACCCGTTGGCTGCAACAAGCCGCCCAACGCTGAAACGCAGGAGTCCCGATGTCGTCCGTTCAAAACGCTTTTTCCAAAAGCTACGCCCAAGCCCGCCAAAAGTTCCTGGACGCCGCTGCAGCGGCGGGCCTGCCGGTGCAATCGCATGCCCACCCCCTGCCTGGACGCGACGGTGAGTCGCTGGCCATGGACGTGGTGCGCGAAGGGCCGGCAGACGCCAAAAACCTGCTGGTCATCAGCAGTGCCTGCCATGGCGTCGAGGGGTACTGTGGCAGCGGGGTACAAGTCCACGCGCTGCACGATGCCGCCTGGCGCCAGGCCGCGCGCGATGCCGGTGTGGCGGTGCTCTACATTCACGCGCTCAACCCCCATGGCTTTTCGCATGTGCGCCGCGTGACGCACGAGAACGTGGACATCAACCGCAACTTCCACAACTACAGCCAGCCTTTGCCCGTCAACACGGCCTACCGCGAGGTGCAGCCCTTGCTGCTGCCCGAAGTCTGGCCACCCGATGCCGCCAACGAAGCGGCTGTCGGCCAGTTCATTGCCGAGCGCGGCATGCCCGCTTTCCAGGCCGCGGTGTCGGGCGGCCAGCACGAGTTTGCCGATGGCTTGTTCTTTGGTGGGCGTGGACCGACCTGGAGCAACCTGACGCTGCGCAATGTCCTGCGCGAACACGGCCGCGCCTGCCAGCGCCTGGCCTGGATCGACCTGCACACCGGCCTGGGCCCCAGCGGCGTGGGCGAGCGCATCTTTGCCTGCGCTGACGACAAGCCTGCCCTGGCCCGCGCCAAAGCCTGGTGGGGCCAAGGCGTCACGTCCATTTACGACGGCTCGTCCACCTCGGCCTACCTGACGGGCCTGATGTGGACGGCCAGCTACGACGAGTGCCCGCAAGCCGAGTACACCGGCATCGCCATGGAGTACGGCACCCAGCCCATGGAAAAGGTCATGTACGCATTGCGTGGTGACCACTGGCTGCACAAGCACCCCGAGGCCAGCCCCGCCCTGCGCCAGCAGATCAAGCAGGACCTCATGGACGCCTTCTATGTGGACACCGACACCTGGCGCCAGCAGATCGTGGACCAGGCCATGCAGGCCATGCACCAGGCTGTGCAGGGTCTGGGCCGTGCCTGATTTCCCGTCTGCCCCGAACTGTCACCTATGCGCACCACTGTGGGGATTTCCCCCAGAGTCAAGTGCGCATGGATATTGCATAGTTGAAGTTTGAACTTTCAACCTTTGATGAGGCCATCACCATGCCAAAAACAGTCTCCCAACGTTATGCCCTGACCCTGGTTGCTGCTGTCAGCCTCCTGCTGGCCGGTCAGACCCAGGCCAAGCCCTTCAAATGGTCCAGTGCCAGCGACATCCCCACGCTGGACATCCACTCGCAGAACAACGCACTGGGCAACGGCGTGCACGCGGCCATTTACGACTCGCTGGTGTACTACAACAGCAAGACTTTCAAGGTTGAGCCCCGCTTGGCCACCACATGGAAAGAAATTTCTCCCACCCAGATTCGCTTCACCTTGCGTGGGGATGCCAAGTTCAGCGATGGCAGTGTCCTGACCGCCGACGACGTGGTGTTCTCTCTGGAGCGTGCCCGCGCCAAAACCTCCAACTTCCACGTCTACACCCAGGGCTTCAAGACTGTCAGCAAGATCGACGCCCGTACGGTAGACATCCACCTCACCGGCCCCAACCCGGTCATGCTCAACCAGCTCACCGAGCTGCGCATCATGAGCCGCGCCTGGGCCGAGAAAAACAAATCGGTCGAGCCCAAGGACGGCAAGTCCAAGGAAGAAACCTTTGCCCACCGCAACGCCATGGGCAGCGGCCCCTTCATGGTCAAAGAGTGGCAACCCGACCAAAAACTGGTGCTGACCAAGAACCCCAACTGGTGGGGCTGGAAAGATGCACCGTCGAACGTGACCGAAATCATCTACACGCCGATCAAAAATGAAGCCACGCGTGCGGCCGCCCTGCTGTCGGGGGAGGTGGACTTTGTGCTTGACCCCAGCCCTCAAGACCTGCCGCGCATGCGGGGCAACGCCAACCTCAAAGTGATTGATGGCATCGAAAACCGCACCATCTTCCTGGGCATGGACCAGCATCGCGAGGAACTGCCGGGCTCCAATGTGAAAGGCAAGAACCCGCTCAAGGACGTGCGTGTACGCAAGGCGCTCTATCAGGCGATTGACATCGACACCATCCACAAGGTCACCATGCGGGGCCTGAGCCAACCGACAGGCGCCCTGGTGGCTCCCCAGGTGGCGGGCTGGACCGAGGGTGTGCACAAGCGCTTTGCCTACTCGCAAGACGAGGCTCGCAAGCAGCTGGCTGAGGCCGGTTATCCACAAGGCTTCGAGGTGGACTTTGCCTGCCCGAACAACCGATACATCAACGACGAGGAAATTTGCCAGGCCGTCACGGCCATGTGGGCCAAGGTGGGGGTCAAGGCCAAGCTGCGCACCCTGCCGCTGGTCACCTATTTCCCCATGATTCAGCGCTACGAAGCCAGCATCTACATGCTGGGCTGGGGAGTGCCAACCTTTGATGCGCTCTACAGCCTGCAATCGCTCACGCGCAGCGTCGGTACGGGGGGGGACGGCAACTACAACGTGGGCCGCTACACCAACCAGCGCATGGACTATGTGGTGGACCGCATCAAGACCGAAACCGACTTGCCAGTGCGCAACCGACTGCTGACCGAAGGGCTTCAGCTGCAAAACGACACCGTAGCGCACATCCCGCTGCACAACCAGATCATCCCCTGGGCCATGAAGAAAAACATTGACGTTGTCCACCGCGCCGACAACCGTCTGGACTGGGTACTGATCAAGGTCAACTGATGGTCGCCTTCATTCTTCAGCGTCTCATTCAGGCGCTGGTGGTGATGGTCACTGTGGCCTTCATCGCCTTTTTGCTCTTCCAGTACGTGGGCGACCCGGTGGTGTTCCTGCTTGGGCAGGACGCCACGAAAGAGCAAATCGATCAACTGCGTGCCGGCCTGGGCCTGAACCAGCCCTTTTTTGTGCAGTTCTGGCATTTTCTGGTGAATGCGGTACAGGGCGAGTTCGGCCTGAGCCTGCGCCAGGGGGCCAAGGTCTCGCGACTGATCGCAGAGCGCTTTCCGGCCACTCTCGAGTTGGCACTGGTGGCTGCCGGCCTGGCGCTGCTGATTGGCATTCCGATGGGGGTGTACGCTGCACTGCGCCGGGGCAGCTTCACGAGCCAGCTGTTCATGACACTCTCGCTGCTGGGCGTGTCCTTGCCCACCTTCTTGATCGGCATTTTGCTGATCCTGGTGTTCGCGGTCACGCTGGGCTGGTTCCCGAGCTTTGGACGCGGTGATGTGGTGCAGATGGGTTGGTGGACGAGCAGTTTGCTGACCCTCAAGGGCTGGCACCACATCGTGCTGCCCGCGGTCACACTGGCGATTTTCCAGCTCACGCTGATCATGCGTCTGGTGCGCGCCGAAATGCTCGAAGTGCTGCGCACCGACTACATCAAGTTCGCGCGTGCCCGCGGCCTGTCCAACCGCGCCATCCACTTCGGCCATGCGCTCAAGAACACGCTGGTGCCGGTCATGACCATCACCGGCCTGCAGCTGGGTGGCCTGATCGCCTTTGCCATCATCACCGAGACGGTGTTCCAGTGGCCGGGCATGGGCCTGCTGTTCATCCAGGCCGTGACCTTTGCCGACATCCCGGTGATGGCTGCCTATCTGTGCCTGATTGCGCTGATTTTTGTGGTCATCAACCTGGTGGTGGACCTGTTGTACTTTGCGGTGGACCCGCGCCTGCGCCTGGGCAAGGCAGGAGGCCATTGAAATGACTGCCCCCACGTTCATCACTTCGTGTATTCACTGCCCCCCGAGGGGGACTGGTCTCCTTTGGGGCGGCCCGGCAGGAGCCCAGCGATGACTGCCCCCCTGCAATCCGCCCTGGCCAAAGGCCGGGTGTTTGCGCGCATTGCCGAGTTCCACCCCGAGCTCACGGCATTTCGTCGCGACCTGCACGCCCACCCCGAGTTGGGTTTTGAAGAGGTCTACACCTCGGGCCGCGTGGTCGAGATGCTCAAGCTCTGCCGCGTGGACAGCATCCACACCGGCCTGGGCAAGACCGGCGTGGTGGCCTTGGTGCATGGGCAGGGCCGAAGCGCAACCAACCCCGGCCGCATGATTGGCCTGCGCGCCGACATGGACGCGCTGCCGCTGCAGGAATTCAACGAATGCAATTGGAAGTCCAGCACACCGGGGCTGATGCACGGCTGCGGCCACGACGGCCACACCGCCATGCTGATCGGCGCGGCCCGCTACCTGGCCGAGACACGGCGTTTTGACGGCACCGCCGTGCTGATCTTCCAGCCCGGCGAGGAAGGCTACGCCGGTGCCCGCGCCATGATCGAAGACGGTTTGTTTGAACGTTTTCCCTGCGAACAAGTTTTTGCCCAGCACAACTCGCCTGAAACGCCCTTTGGCGTGATCGGCATCACCCCCGGACCCATGCAGGCCGCCGTGGACCGCATCGAGATCCGCGTGCGCGGCAAGGGCGGCCACGGCGCCCGCCCCCACCAGGCGGTGGACCCGGTGCTGGTCGCCGGCCACATCATCACCGCTGTGCAAAGCGTGGTGGCACGCAACCTGTCGGCCTTTGACCAGGCGGTGGTCAGCATCTGCTCGATGCAGGGTGGGCACCCTGGTGCCATGAGCGTGATTCCTGGCGAAGTCACATTGGTGGGCACGGTGCGCACCTACAGCGAAAGCGTGCAGGACCAGATCGAAGACCGCCTGCGCCAGCTGTGCACCGGCGTTGCCCAGGGCTTTGGCGCCAGCGCCGAGCTGGACTACGAACGCGTTTACCCGGCCACCGTCAACACCGTGCCCGAGGCCGAGTTCGCTTGCGATGTGGCCGCCAGCCTGGTCGGTGAAGACAAGGTCTGGCGCAACATGCTGCCCAGCATGGGCGGTGAAGACTTTTCCTTCATGCTGCAAGCCAAGCCTGGCGCCTACATCCGCATTGGCCAGGGCGCACCACACGGCCCCGGCCCGCACCCGCTGCACAACAGCCGCTACGACTTCAACGACGAGATCCTGCCCCTGGGCGCGGCACTGCACGCCAGCCTGATCGAGCAGGCCCTGCCACAACAACACTGATTTTTCACCCCCACAGGAGACTTCCATGCGCACATTGATCCTTCGCCGCTCCCTCACCGCCATGGCCGTGATGGCTGCCCTGTCTGCCCAGGCGGTCACGCTCAAGGTGGCCAATCAGGGCGATGCACTCTCGATGGACCCCCACTCGCTCAACGAATCCCTGCAAATCACGGTGGTTGAAAACGTCTACGAGCCCCTGGTCACGCGCGACAAGGATTACAAGCTGTCGGCAGCCCTGGCCACCAGCTGGAAACAGACCGCGCCGACCGTCTGGCGCTTCGAGCTGCGCAAGAACGTCAAATTCCACGACGGCACCCCCTTTACCGCAGACGATGTCATCTTCAGCTACGAGCGTGCCAAGGGTGAAGGCTCGGACATGAAAAGCTATGTCGGCCAGATCAAGGAAATTCGCAAGCTGGGTGACCACAGCATCGATGTGGTGACCAATGCGCCCTTCCCCATCTTGCCCGAGCTGTTCACACACTGGAACATCATGAGCAAGAAGTGGTGCGAAGAAAACAAAGCCACTCAGCCGGTGGACCGCCGCAAGGGCCTGGAAAATGCCGCGTCCTTCCGAGCCAACGGCACCGGCCCCTTCATGGTCAAAGAACGACAGCCCGGTGTGCGCACCACTTTCACGCGCAACACCAACTACTGGGGCAAGATCGAGGGCAATGTCGACGATGTCGTTTTCAGTGTGATCGGCAATGACAGCACGCGTGTGGCAGCGCTGCTCTCGGGCGAGGTTGATGTGATGGAACCTGTGCCTGTGCAAGACGTGGAGCGCGTGAAATCCAATGCCAACCTGAAGGTCCTGCAAGGCCCAGAGCTGCGGGTCATCTTTCTGGGCATGGATCAAAAGCGCGATGAGCTGCTCTACTCCAGCGTCAAAGGCAAGAACCCCTTCAAAGACAAACGGGTACGCCAGGCTTTCTACCAGGCCATCGACATCGAAACCATCAAGAACCGCACCATGCGCGGCGCGGCACTGCCCATTGCTTTGATGCTGCCGCCCCAGGTCAACGGATTCGCCCCCGATCTGGCCAAACGCCTGCCTTACGATGTTGAGGGCGCCAAGAAGTTGCTCAGCGAGGCCGGTTACCCCAACGGCTTTGAGGTCAAGATGAACTGCCCCAACGACCGCTACGTCAATGACGCAGAAATCTGCCAGGCTGTCGCGGCCAACCTGGCCAAGGTCGGGGTAAAGATCAATCTGGAGGCCGAAACCAAGGGCACTTACTTCCCGAAAATCCTTCGCCGTGACACCAGTTTCTATATGCTGGGTTGGACAGCCAGCACGGTCGATGCCCACAACGTGCTCTATCCGATCATGTCTACCCCCGGCGATGGTGGGCGCGGTCAGTTCAACCTGGGCGCCTACAGCAATGCCAAAGTTGACGAGCTCACCAGTATTGTGGCCTCGGAAACCGATCAGAAAAAACGCAACGACATGATCCGGGAAGCCATGAAGATCCATCAGGACGAGATTGGCCACCTGCCCTTGCACCAACAAACTTTGAACTGGGGCACCAAGAAAAATGTGAATCTGGTGCAGTGGCCTGACAATGGCATGCCATGGCGTTTCGTCAATCTGGGCAATTGAGCCTGAGACCAGGAGTACCCATGCAGGATCCCCAAGGTCACCGCCGTGGCCACTGGCACCGCTGGTGGCACAGCGATGTGGGCTACAGCTTTCGCCAGTCGCCCACCGCCATGGTGGCAGCCGTCATTGCTTTTGTTTGCGTTTTTTGTTCGGTCTTTGCCGGGTGGGTGGCGCCCACCAACCCCTTTGATCTGGCCACACTGGAGCTGAGCGACGCCCGCTTGCCCCCTGCCTGGTTGGAGGGGGGCACGGGCAAATACCTGCTGGGCACGGACGACCAAGGGCGTGACATTCTGTCGGCCCTGATCTACGGCTCGCGCATTTCACTGGTGGTGGGCATGGCTTCGGTGCTGTTGTCGGTGGTGGTGGGCGTGGGCCTGGGCTTGCTGGCGGGCTTTCGGGGAGGCTGGATCGACAACCTGCTCATGCGCCTGTGCGATGTGATGTTGTCCTTCCCCGCCATCCTGGTGGCGCTGCTGATTGCTGGCGTGGGCCGTGCGCTGTTTCCGAACGCGCACGAAAGCCTGGCTTTTGGCGTGTTGATCATCTCGATCTCGCTCACGGGCTGGGTGCAATACGCCCGCACCGTGCGCGGCACCACACTCGTCGAACGCAACAAGGAATATGTGCAGGCGGCCCGCGTGACCGGCGTGGCGCCCACACGGATCATGTTCCGGCATGTGCTGCCCAATGTGCTCGGTCCGGTCATGGTGCTGGCCACCATTCAGGTGGCTACGGCCATCATCACCGAAGCCACACTGTCTTTTCTGGGTGTGGGCGCACCGCCCACCTCGCCCTCGCTGGGCACACTGATTCGGGTGGGCAACGACTACCTGTTTTCTGGCGAGTGGTGGATCACCATCTTTCCGGGCCTGATGCTGGTACTGATCGCGCTGTCGGTCAACCTGCTGGGCGACTGGCTGCGCGACGCGCTGAACCCGAGATTGCGATGAGTCTTTTGCAAGTTCAAAACCTGGTGGTGGAATTCCCCAACCGCCATGGCACCCTGCGTGCGCTGGACGACATTTCCTTTGACATTGCGCCGGGTGAAATTCTGGGCGTGGTGGGCGAGTCGGGGGCGGGCAAGTCGCTCACGGGCGCCTCCATCATTGGCCTGCTCGAACCTCCAGGCCGCGTGGCCAGCGGGCAAATCCTGCTGCAGGGCCAGCGCATCGACCACCTGAACGCCGACCAGATGCGCCACATCCGGGGCCGCAAGATCGGTGCGATCTTCCAGGACCCGCTGACTTCGCTCAATCCGCTCTATTCGGTGGGCCGCCAGCTCACTGAAACCATCCAGGCCCACCTGCCCGTGAGCGCGGCCGAGGCGCGCCAGCGCGCCATCCAGTTGCTGGTGGACACCGGCATTCCGGCGGCCGAGCAGCGCATTGACCACTACCCGCACCAGTTCTCGGGCGGCATGCGCCAGCGCGTGGTGATCGCCCTGGCGCTGGCCGCCGAGCCACAACTCATCGTGGCCGACGAACCCACCACCGCGCTGGACGTGTCGATCCAGGCGCAGATCATTGGCCTGCTCAAGCGCATCTGCAAAGAGCGCGGCGCCGCCGTCATGCTGATCACGCACGACATGGGCGTGATCGCCGAAACCTGCGACCGCGTGGCGGTGATGTACGCCGGTCGCATCGCCGAAATCGGACCGGTCCACCAGGTGATCAACACCCCGGCCCATCCCTACACCGCCGGCCTGATGGCCTCGATTCCCGACATGGACAGCGACCGCGAACGCCTCAACCAGATCGACGGCGCCATGCCGCGCCTGAACGCCATTCCCAAGGGCTGCGCCTTCAACCCGCGTTGCACGCACACCCACGAACGCTGCACACAGGAGCGGCCCGAGCTGATGGCCGCCGGTGCCACCCGCGCCGCCTGCTGGCTGCACGCCAAGGAGGCCGCATGAGCAAGGCTACGCCTTTGGTGGTCGCCCACGACCTGGCCAAAACCTTTGACGTGTCCGCCCCCTGGCTCAACCGCGTGCTCGAAGGCAAGCCGCGTCAGATGCTGCACGCCGTCGATGGCGTGAGCTTCGAGATCGAAAAAGGCAAGACCCTGGCGCTGGTGGGCGAGTCCGGCTGTGGCAAAAGCACCGTGGCGCGTTTGCTGGTGGGCCTGTACGAGCCCACGCGCGGCGGCCTGACCTTTGACGGCCAGGACGCGCATGTGGCCTACCAGTCCAAAGACGCGCGCAAGATCCGCCAGCGCATCCAGATGATCTTCCAGGACCCGTACGCCAGCCTGAACCCGCGCTGGACGGTCGAAGCCATCATTGGCGAACCACTGCGAGAACACGGCCTGGTGACCGATGCCGCTGCCCTCAAGGCCCATGTGGCCGAGTTGCTGCAATCGGTGGGGCTGGCCGCGCAGGACATGGTCAAGTACCCGCACCAGTTCTCGGGCGGCCAGCGCCAGCGCATCTCGATCGCGCGCGCCCTGGCCACCGCACCCGAGTTTCTGGTGTGCGACGAGCCCACCTCGGCGCTTGATGTGAGCGTGCAGGCGCAGGTGCTCAACATCATGAAAGAGTTGCAGCGCGAGCGCGGTCTGACCTACCTCTTCATCAGCCACAACCTGGCCGTGGTGCGCCACGTGAGCGACCAGGTCGGCGTGATGTACCTGGGTCGCCTGGTGGAGCTGGCCGACAAACACACCCTGTTTGCCAACCCGCAGCACCCCTACACCCGCATGCTGCTGGACGCCATTCCCAAGATGCACGACACCGGCCGCGCCCGCACCCCGGTGCAGGGCGAGGTGCCCAACCCGCTCAACCCGCCCAGCGGCTGCAGCTTTCACCCGCGCTGCCCGCAAGCCACCGACCTGTGCAAACAGGAGCGTCCGGTTCTGCGCGAGCTCAGGGGCATCAAGATCGCCTGCCACGCAGTGGTGTGATCTGCGCCAGAATCCCGAACATGAAATCCCTTCGTGTCCTGGTCCTGGGTGGCAGCGGTTTTGTGGGCCGCCATGTGTGCGAGCAGCTGGTTCGCGCTGGCCACCGCGTGACCGTGCCCACACGCCGAACCCGCCACGCGGCCTGCGTGCAGACCCTGCCCGGCCTGACCGTGCTGGAAACCCGCTCGCTCGATGACACCACCTTGACCCGGCTGATGGCCGGGCACGATGCGGTGGTCAACCTGATCGCGGTGCTGCACGGCAACGCCGCGCGCTTCGAGCAGGTGCATGTGGAGCTGCCCCAGCGCATCGCAAACGCCATGCAATCCGCTGGCCTACAGCGCCTGGTCCACGTGAGCGCGCTGGGTGCCGACGCGCATGGCCCCTCGATGTACCAGCGCAGCAAGGCGCGTGGCGAAGCCGTGCTGCACGCGGCAGGGCTGGATCTGACGGTGCTGCGCCCAAGCGTGATCTTTGGCGCCGAAGACCAATTCCTGAACCTGTTTGCTGGTCTGCAGCAGGTGTTCCCCTTCATGCCACTGGCGGGCAGCGGTACCCGGTTCCAGCCGGTGTGGGTGAACGATGTGGCTGCGGCCATCGTGCGCTGCCTGCACGAGCGCCAGACCGTTGGCCAGACTTATGAGGCTTGCGGCCCCGAGATCTTCACTTTGGGTGAGCTGGTGCAACGCTCAGGCCATTGGGCAGGCGTGAACGGCGGCCAAGGCCGCCCCGTCATCCCACTGCCACGCTGGGTGGGCTGGCTGCAGGCGCTGGGCATGGAAATGCTGCCCGGCGAGCCCCTCATGAGCCGCGACAACCTGGCGTCCATGCAGGTGGACAACGTGGGCAGCGGCCAATGGCCCGACTTGCAGGCACTGGGCATACGGCCAGCGGCACTGTCGGCTGTGGCGCCCACCTACCTGGGCCGCAAAGGGCCGCGCAGCCGACTCGATGGGTGGCGGGCAAGGCATTGAGCCGACCATGAAAAAACCGCTCCTCAGAGCGGTTTTTTCATTCACGCACAAGCGGTTCAGACGTTAAACAGGAAGTTCATGACATCGCCGTCTTTCACGACGTACTCCTTGCCTTCGGCGCGCATCTTGCCCGCGTCCTTGGCGCCCTGTTCACCCTTGTACTGGATGAAGTCGTCAAAGGCGATGGTCTGGGCGCGGATGAAGCCGCGCTCGAAATCGCCGTGGATCACGCCCGCAGCCTGCGGCGCGGTGTCGCCAATATGGATGGTCCAGGCACGCACTTCCTTCACGCCAGCAGTGAAGTAAGTTTGCAGACCCAAGAGCTTGAAGGCGGCGCGGATCAGGCGGTTCAGGCCCGGTTCGGTCTGGCCCATTTCTTCGAGGAAGATGGCCTTGTCCTCGTCGCTCATCTCGGACATGTCGGCTTCCATCTTGGCGCAGATCGCCACCACGGGGGCGTTCTGGCCAGCAGCGTACTCTTTCAGGCGCTCGAGCAGCGGGTTGTTCTCGAAACCGTCTTCGCTCACATTGCCGACAAACATGGCGCTCTTGGCGGTGATCAGGCACAGGGGCTTGAGCAGGGCGCGCTCCTGCTCATTCAAATCCAGTGTGCGCACCGGCTTGCCCTGGTCGAGCACGGCCTGGACCTTGGTGAGGATCTGCACCAGCGCAGCGGCTTCCTTGTCGTTGCCACTCTTGGCCGCCTTGGTGTAGCGCTGCAGGCTTTTCTCGACGGTGGCCATATCGGCCAGGCACAGCTCGGTCTGGATGACCTCGATGTCGGCGATCGGATCCACCCGGCCGGCCACGTGGATCACGTTGGGGTCTTCAAAGCAGCGCACCACGTTGACGATGGCGTCCGTCTCGCGAATGTGGGCCAGGAACTGGTTGCCCAGACCTTCGCCCTTGGAAGCGCCCGCCACCAGGCCGGCGATGTCCACAAACTCGACGATGGCCGGCACGATGCGCTCGGGGCTGATGATTTTGGCCAGGTCCTGCAGGCGCGGATCGGGCACTTCCACCACGCCGGTGTTGGGCTCGATGGTGCAGAAGGGGTAGTTCTCGGCCGCAATACCGGCTTTGGTCAGGGCGTTGAAGAGGGTGGACTTGCCGACGTTGGGCAGGCCCACGATGCCGCATTTGAGGCTCATGGAGGGCTTTCTGGTGAATTCGGGGGAATCCGGGGATTTTACCGAGGCACAAGACCGGTTCGGCCGCCTGCACCTGCAAGCCCAAAGCGCACAGGCGCCTGAGTTCGCCTTCTAAAATGCCCCCATGGCATCTTCCTTTGACATCTGCATCCGTGGCGCTGGCATTGTGGGCCGCACATTGGCCTTGCTGTTGGCACGCGAGCGGCTGCGGGTCGCGCTGCTGGAACCCGCTGTGGCGCCCGGCAAAGGTCCGGATGTTCGTGCCTATTCGCTCAACGCGGCCGCCAAGGCCTTGCTCGAAGATCTGCGTTGCTGGCCTGACACCGCAAGCGACACCCCTGCCGTCACGCCCGTACACGCCATGCAGGTGTTTGGCGATGCCGGGGGCACCTTGCACTTCGGTGCCCAAGACCAGGATACCCGCGAACTCAACTGGATGGTCGATGTGCCCGTGCTCGAAGCGCGGCTGGCCTCGGCGGTGCAGTTCCAGCCTCAGATCGAGGTGGTGCGCGAGCCCGTGGCCGCACCGCTCACGGTGGTGTGCGAAGGCCGTGCCAGTCAGACCCGCGCCGAGCTGGGCGTGGCTTTTGACATCACCCACTACGAACAACACGCTGTGGCCGCTCGCCTGCAAACCGAACAGCCGCACGAGGGTGTGGCGCGCCAGTGGTTTCGCTTTGGCACGGCGCCGGGGCTCACGCAACCGCAAGCCGAAATTCTGGCCTTGCTGCCCATGGGTGGCGCAGGCGCACGCGACGTTGCCCTCGTGTGGTCGGTACACCCTGCCCGCGCACGCGAACTGCAGGCCATGGACGCCGACACCTTTGCCCATGAGCTGGCCAGCGCCTGTGGCTTTGCGTTGGGTCACATGCAATGCACCAGCGAGCGCGCGGTCTGGCCGCTGCAACTGGCGCGCGCCTCGCGCTGGGTGGGCAGCCTGCCGGGTACGGCAGGCCAAAGCTTTGCCCTGGCTGGCGACGCCGCACACGCCATGCACCCGCTGGCTGGACAGGGCCTGAACGTGGGTCTGGGTGACGTGGCCGAACTGGTGCGCGTGATCCGGGGCAAGGAATTCTGGCGTCCCTTGCATGACTTGAGACTGCTGCGCCGCTACGAGCGCGCCCGCGCCTTGGACGTGCAGGCCATGGGTCTGGTGACCAACGGCCTGCAGCGCCTGTTTGCCCAAGGCGGCAGCGTCTGGCCACCACTTCGCAACTGGGGGCTGACCGGCTTTGACCACGCCGGCCCCCTCAAACATTGGATGGCGCGCCACGCCATGGGCACATCTCCTTCCCGAAAGACCTCTGCATGAAACTCCGACATTGTTTGCCCGTGCTGTTGCTGGCCCTGGGCTGTGCACAAGCGCAAGAAGTCACCCTGCGCAAAACGCTGGCCGACCGCCTGCCCAACATGCCCAAGATCGACGAGATCAGCAAAACCCCCATGCCCGGTCTGTATGAGGTGCGCATGGGTGGCGACATCATGTACAGCGACGCCGAGGGCAACTTCCTGATCCAGGGCAGCCTGATCGACGTCAAGCAAAAGCGCAACCTGACCGAAGAGCGCATGGAAAAGCTCTCGGCTGTACCTTTTGAGCAGTTGCCGACCAAAAACGCCTTCACCCAGGTGCGCGGCAACGGCAAGCGCAAGCTGGTGGTGTTTGCCGACCCGAACTGCGGCTACTGCAAACGCTTCGAGAAAGACCTGCAAAAACTCGACAACGTGACCATCCAGCACGTGCTCTACCCCATCCTGGGCGAAGACTCGAAAACCAAATCCAAAAACATCTGGTGCGCCAAAGACAAAGCCAAGGTCTGGAACGACTGGATGATCAGCGGCACCACACCGCCTGCCGCCAACTGCGACACATCGGCCATCGAGGCCAATGTCGAATTCGGCAAGAAGAACCGCATCACCGGCACGCCCACGCTGTTCTTTGCCGACGGCACACGCGTGGTCGGTGCCGTGCCACTGGCCCAGATCGAAAGCACTCTGGCACAGGTGAAATGACATGATGAAGTTGCAGTTCCCCGAAGACCCGACCTGGGTCCTGATCCGCCGCCTGGGCTACGCTGGCCTGATCCCTTTTGTGTTTCTGGCCCTGTGCCTTTGGGTGGTGAGCGAAGACCTGCACCCCTATGTGGCGCTGTCCATGCAAGCCTATGGTGGTGTGATCGTGTCTTTTCTCGGTGGGATTCACTGGGGCGTGGGCTTTCGCAACGCCGTCACCCAGCGTGATGCACCGCCGGTCCATTTCACCTGGGGGGTGCTGCCCTCCATCCTGGCCTGGATTGCTGTGATGATGCCGGCCTTCGCTGGCCTGCCCTTGCTGGGCTTTGTGCTGATTGGCTGTTACGTGGTGGACCGCAAAACCTGGCCTGCCGCCGGCCTGGCCCCCTGGCTGCCCATGCGCCTGCAGCTGACCATCGTCTCCAGCCTGAGCTGCTTTTTGGCAGCAGGTGCGACCTGATCGCCATACTGCAGGGGCTTGGCCTGCCAGCGATGCCTGACCGTCTGCGACTTCTTCATCGCCAGCAGGGCTGGCTCCTACAAAAACACCGACACATGACTGCCCTGAACTACCGCGTCGAAGCAGCCGACCTGCACGCCCACCTGTTTCGCGTCACCTTGACCATTGCCCAGCCGGCGGCGCAGCAAACCGTGTCGCTGCCGGTCTGGATTCCAGGCAGTTACCTGGTGCGCGAGTTTGCCAAAAACCTGCAAAACCTGAGTGCCCAACAGGGCCGCCGCACGCCTCATGTGCAACAGCTGGACAAATGCAGCTGGCAGATCGACTGCACGGAGGGCCAAGCGCTGACGCTGCGCTACGAGGTCTACGCCTTTGACAATTCGGTGCGCACCGCCTGGCTCGATGCGCGGCGCGGTTTTTTCAACGGCACCAGCCTGTGCCTGCGCGTGCATGGGCAAGAACAGCACCCCCACCAGTTGGCGCTGTTGCCCGTCAAAGGCCAAGCCCAATGGCAAGCGGCCACCGGCCTGAGCAGCATCAAAACCGACAAAAAGGGCTTCGGCCTGTACCAGGCTGCCGACTATGACGAGTTGGTGGACTGCCCGGTGGAGCTGGGCCCGTTTTGGAGTGGCCAATTCCAGGCCTGCGGTATCACGCACCGTTTTGTGGTGGCGGGCACCCTGCCCTCGTTTGACGGCGCACGCTTGCTGGCCGACACGCAAAAAATCTGCGAAACCGAAATCCGCTTCTGGCACGGCCAGGGTGCGCAGGCAGGCCGCAAGGCGCCGCACAAAAACTACCTGTTCATGCTCAATGCGGTGGATGATGGCTATGGCGGACTGGAGCACCGCAACAGCACCGCGCTCATTTGCAGCCGCCGCGACCTGCCACGCTTGGGCGACAAGAAAACCGGCGAAGGCTACACCACGCTGCTGGGCCTGATCAGCCACGAGTACTTTCACACCTGGAACGTCAAGCAGCTGCGCCCCGATGCGTTTGCAGCCTACGACTACTCGCGCGAAAACTACACGCCACTGCTGTGGTTCTTGAGGGCTTCACCAGCTATTACGACGACCTGCTGCTGCACCGCGCCGGCCTGATCGATGACGCCAGCTACCTGCAACTGCTGTGCAAAACCATCACCCAGGTACAGCAAACGCCGGGGCGCCATGTGCAAAGCGTGGCGCAGTCCAGCCTGGATTCCTGGGTCAAGTACTACCGGCAAGACGAGAACACGCCCAACGCCACTGTGAGCTACTACACCAAGGGCGCGCTGGTGGCGCTGTGCCTGGACCTGTCACTTCGAGCAGAAGGACATTCGCTTGATGCCGTGATGCGCGGTCTTTACAAGCGCTGCAAGGCGGGCCCTATGCGTGAGCAAGATGTGCTGGACGAGCTGCAAGCCCTCACAGGCCGTTCGTGGCAAAAAGAATTGCAGGCCTGGGTGCATTCAACGGCGGAACTGCCACTGGCCCGCTTGCTGCAATCGCAGGGCATCCACATTCACGCCGAGCCTGGCAACTTTGCCCAGCACCTGGGTCTGCGCCATCAGGATGCCAATGGCAGTGTGCAGGTCAAGGCGGTCTTGCGTGGCAGCGCAGCCGAACAGGCCGGTTTCGCTGCAGGCGATGAGTGGCTGGGGCTGGAAGTGGGTGTGCGGGGTCAACTCGGTCATTGGCGCGTGAACAAGCTCGAAGATGTGCCGGTCTTGCTGGGCAAAGACCGCAAGGCCCTGGCACTGGTGTCACGCGACAAGCAATTGCTGCGTTTGCCGCTGGTCGTGCCGCAGCAAAGCACCGTTTGGCGACTGCAAGCCGAAGCGAACCGCAGCAGCACCTGGCCGGGCGCTTAAAAAACCACCCCTTCTGGACGTCAAGCCGCCATGCGGATGGGAATGGTGATGGGGCCGTCGTTGACCAGCGCGACCTGCATGTCGGCCGCAAACCGACCGGTCTGCACCCTCGGATAGGCGACTTGCGCCTTGGCCACAAAGTGTTCGTAAAGACGCCGCCCCTCATCGGGCGCAGCCGCCTGGGTGAAGCTGGGCCGGTTGCCTCCGGCCACATCGGCCGCCAGCGTGAACTGGCTGACCACCAGCAGGCCGCCACCCACATCCTGCACGCTGCGGTTCATCTTGCCCGCTTCGTCGGCAAAGATGCGCAGCTTGAGGATCTTGGCCAGCAGCTTGTCGGCCACCGCGTCGGTATCGCCCTGCTCGGCACACAGCAGCACCAGCAGGCCGTGGCCGATCTGGCCAATGGTCTCACCATCGACCCGCACACTGGCTTGGCTGACGCGTTGGAGAACCGTGATCACTCGGCATCCTTCGGGTCGTCGAAGTGGGCTTCCACATCGCTGGGCAAAAGCTGGATCGTGGCGCGCAGCCCTGGCACCGCAGCCATCAACGCTCGCTCCACCTGGTTGCGCAAACTGGCCGCATGGCCCAGCGACCAGTTCGCGGGCATGTGCATGTGCATGTCCACAAAACGCCGCTGTCCGGCCTTGCGCGTCACCACATGGTCAAAGCGGATGACCTGGCGATGGTCGATCTCGAACACAAAGCCCAACAGCACCTCTTGGATTTGCTGCTGGACATCGGGCTCCACCGCTTCGTCCATCAGCCCCTGCGACGAACGCCAGACCAGGTGAGCGCCTTCCTTGAGGATGTTCAGCGCCACACCCATGGCAATCACCGCATCCAGCCACAGCCAACCCGTGAGGTGGATCAGCACAATGCCCACCACCACCCCCACCGACGTCCAGACATCGGTGACCAGGTGCCTTGCATCGGCCTCCAATGCCAATGAGCGGTGTTCGCGCGCAGCGCGGAACATGACCCAGGCCAGCAAACCGTTGAGTGCCGAGCTGGCCAGCGACAGCACCAGGCCCAGGCCCACTTGCTCCAGGGGCTGCGGATCAAAAATGCGGTGCCCGGCGGTCCACAAGATGCCCAGGCCGGCAACGATGATGAGGATGCCCTCGAAGCCGACCGAAAAATACTCGGCCTTGTGGTGGCCGTAGGGGTGGTCTTCGTCGGGTGGCGCCTCGGCCACCGTGACCATGAGCAGGCCAAACATGGCGCTGGCCAGATTCACCAGCGACTCCATCGCGTCCGACAGCAGGCCAACCGAATCGGTCAGCCACCAGGCCAGGGTTTTGAGGGCAATGGTCACGAGGGCCACGCCCACCGACGCCCACAACAAGCGTTTGGGGGTGAACCAGGGGGAGGACATGTTCATGCCGCCAGCGTACACCCAAGCCATGTGAAGCCCGGATGACTTGTTTCAAGCGAGCGTGACTTTGGCGAACTTGCGCTTGCCCACCTGCACCACGCAGGTGCCCGCCTCGACCTTCAGCCCCTTGTCGCTGATGACCGCACCGTCGATGCGCACGCCGCCGCCGTCGATCAGGCGCCCGGCCTCGGTGGTCGAAGGTGCCAGGCCGGCGGCCTTGAGCAGGGCGCCAATGCCCATGGGTGCACCCGACAGGCTCACTTCGGGGATGTCGTCCGGAATGCCGCCCTTGCTGCGGTTGATGAAATCCTGCTCGGCCGCTTCGGCGGCGGCGGCATTGTGGAAACGCGCCGTGATTTCCTTGGCCAGCATGACCTTGGCATCCTTGGGGTTGCGCCCGCCTTCAACTTCTTTTTTGAGCGCCTCGATTTCGGCCAGCGACTTGAAGGACAGCAGGGTGTACCAGCGCCACATCAAGGTGTCCGAAATGGAGAGCACCTTGGCGAACATGGTGTTGGCGTCTTCGGCGATACCGATGTAGTTGTTCTTGGACTTGGACATCTTGTCCACACCATCCAGACCTTCAAGCAGGGGCATGGTCAGGATGCACTGGGGCTCCTGGCCGTATTCGGCCTGCAGGTGGCGGCCCATCAGCAGGTTGAACTTCTGATCGGTGCCGCCCAGCTCCAGATCGCTCTTGAGCGCCACCGAATCGTAGCCCTGCATCAGCGGGTACAAGAATTCGTGCACGGAAATTGGCGTGCCCGCCTTGAAACGGTCATGGAAGTCGTTGCGCTCCATCATGCGGGCCACCGTGTACTTGGCCGCCAGCTGGATCATGCCCATCGAACCCAGGGGCAGTGACCACTCGCTGTTGTAGCGGATCTCGGTTTTGGCAGGGTCCAGCACCAGGCTGGCCTGCTTGTAATAGGTCTCGGCGTTGAGTTTGATCTGCTCGGGCGTGAGAGGCGGGCGGGTGCTGTTGCGACCCGATGGGTCACCGATCAGGCTGGTGAAGTCCCCGATCAGGAAGATCACCTGGTGCCCCAGATCCTGCAGCTGGCGCATCTTGTTGAGCACCACGGTGTGGCCGATGTGAATGTCGGGTGCGGTCGGGTCCAGGCCGAGCTTGATGCGCAGTGGCACCCCAGTGGCCTCGGATTTGGCCAGTTTTTGCAGCCAGTCTTCCTGCGGAATCAGCTCTTCGCAGCCCCGCAAAGTGACCGCCAGGGCCTCGCGGGTCTTGTCCGTGACCGGGTATTTTGTAACAAGCGCTTGATTCATAAGGGTTTTTTCTAAAGGCAGGGGCTACAGAGGCGGTAAAATCAACCAGATTTGCAGGTCGCCCATTTTAGGGTCGCCTCCCCCACATTCATCTGCTGACGGTTCAGCAGGTCTTTTGCCCGATTTGATGCCCTTGCTCCAATCCTTCAAAACCCTGGCCGCCCGCGCACTGGTACAGACCGTGCACGGTTTGGCGCATGGTGCAGGCCAGGTGCTGCTCGCCGTGCAGCGCGCCCTGGACTGGCTCGATGGCCCGCATCCACTGGCCACACGCCTCAAGCCTGTTGCTGCTTTTCTGGCACGCCACCCTCGCCAAATCAGTACCGCCCTGGGGGGTGGCCTGCTGGCTGTGGCTGGTGCAGCGTTTGCCGTGGCCTCGCTCGGTCCAGACGCGGCCGACCTGCCCGTGAGTCAACACACCGAAGTCGTGGTTGTTCCCACCCTGGCCAGCCAGGCCGAGGCCCTGGACCTGCGCGAGCTCAAGCTGCTGCGCAGCGACACCACCCGCAGTACCGACACCCCAGAGCAGCTGCTGCGCCGCTTGGGCATGGTGGACCCCCAAGCGGCCCAATTCATGCGTACCCAGCCGCAAGTGCGCGACGCCCTGTCTCGTGCAGGCCGCTCGGTCAGTGCCGAAGTCAATGACAACCAGCAGCTCACCCAACTGGTGGTGCGCTGGCTGCGCCATGAAAGCGACGCCCAATTCCAGCGCCTGACAGTGACACGCAGTGCCAATGGCCTGAGCGCCCGCCTTGAGGCCGCGCCCATGAACACCAGCATCCGCGTGTCCGGTGGCACCGTCTCCAGCTCGCTGTTTGCAGCCTCTGACGAAGCACGCCTGCCCGACGCCATCGTCAACCAGCTGACCGACATCTTCTCCAGCCAAATCGACTTCCACCGCACCCTGCGCAAGGGCGCCCGTTTTGGCGTGGTCTACGAAGTGCTCGAAGCCGATGGCGAGCCGGTACGCACCGGCAAGGTGCTCAGCGCAGAATTCGTCAACGGCGACAAGCTGTACCAGGCTGTCTGGTTCCAGGAGCCTGGCAAGTCGGGCAGCTACTATGGCCTGGATGGCAAGAGCCTTAAGCGCGCCTACCTGGCTGCGCCGGTTGCCTATTCGCGCAAAACCAGTGGCATGGGCATGCGCCTGCATCCGATCTTCCAGACCATGCACGTCCACAAAGGGGTGGATTACGCTGCCCCCAGCGGCACCCCCACCTACACCGTGGGCGACGGTGTGGTGGACTTTGCAGGGGCGCAGGGCGGCTATGGCAACGTGGTCATCGTCCGCCATGCCAACGGCCACAGCACCGTCTACGCCCACCTCAGCCGCATCCAGGTGCGCAAAGGCCAAAGCGTCACACAAGGCCAGGTGATTGGCAACGTAGGCTCCACAGGGTGGTCCACCGGCCCGCACTTGCACTTTGAATTCCGCATCAACGGTGTCTACACCGACCCGCAGCGTGTGATCCAGCAAGCACAAAGTGCCCCCATCTCTGCAGGTTCGCGCTCGGCCTTCCTGCGCCAAGCCAACGCTGCCCGCCTGCAATTGGCTGCTGCTGGCCAGATGCGCGACGGCAACGAGCTGTGAGGCCGGCTTCGGCCGCAGTACCGCAGATCGGGCCACGCGCATGACCGCTGCGCTCTACATCGGCCTGATGTCAGGCACCTCGCTGGACGGCATCGACGGCGTGCTGGCCTCGGTCAACCCCCAAGGCAGCATGCGCGTCACACACCATGTGGCCCACCCCTTTGCAGCCCCGCTGCGCCAGACCCTGCTGTCACTCAACCTCAGTGGTCCCGATGAACTGCATCGGTCTGCACTGGCAGCCAATGCACTGGCCAGAGCCTATGCCACTGTGGTCGCACAGCTTTTGACCACCGCACAGCTGCAGGCAAGCAACATCACCGCCGTTGGCGCCCATGGCCAGACCGTGCGCCACCAGCCGCTGCTGCACGACGGCACCGGCTACACCCTGCAGCTCAACAACCCAGCCCTGCTGGCTGAACTCACGGGCATTGACGTGGTGGCCGACTTCCGCACCCGCGATCTGGCCGCCGGGGGCCAGGGCGCCCCGCTTGTACCCGCCTTTCACCAGGGCGTGTTTGGCCGTGCAGACACCACGGTAGCGGTGCTCAATGTGGGTGGCATCTCCAACCTGAGCGTACTCAAGCCCGACGGGCAGGTGCTGGGCTGGGACTGCGGCCCCGGCAATGCCTTGATGGACCACTGGTGCCAGTTGCACACCGGCCAGCCCTACGACGCCGATGGCGCCTGGGCCGCGTCGGGCCAGGTGCTGGCACCTTTGCTGCACCGCTTGCTGCAAGAAGACTTTCTGCACAGCCCGCCGCCCAAAAGCACGGGGCGGGATCTGTTCAACCCCCAATGGCTCAACGCACGCTTGGCGGGTTTTGAAAAGGCAGCTCCGCAAGATGTTCAGGCCACCCTCACCGCCTTCACAGCGCAGGCCTGCGCCGCAGACACGCTGCGTCACGCGCCTGCGGCCAAAGAATTGATCGTGTGTGGCGGAGGCGCCCTCAACCGCGAATTGATGCGCTTGCTGCAGGTAGACCTGCCAAACACCACCGTGGTCAGCAGTGAGGCCCACGGTTTGCCGCCCCTGCAGGTCGAGGCAGCGGCTTTTGCCTGGCTGGCGCACAAATGCGTGCGCCGCGAAACCGCCAGCCTGCCAAGCGTCACGGGCGCCCAAGGCGCCCGTGTGCTGGGGGCCGTGTATCCACGCTGACCCCCCATGAGTGTGTGCGGCCTGCAGGCCGCATGGCCATCAGACCGAGAAGGACGAGCCGCAACCGCAGGTGGTCGTGGCGTTCGGGTTCTTGATGACGAACTGGGCGCCCTGCAGGTCTTCCTTGTAATCGATCTCGGCACCCACCAGGTACTGGTAGCTCATGGCATCGATCAGCAGGGACACACCGTTCTTGGTCATGGTGGTGTCGTCTTCGTTGACGATTTCGTCAAAGGTGAAACCGTACTGGAAGCCCGAACAGCCGCCACCTTGCACAAACACGCGCAGCTTCAGGTCCGGGTTGCCCTCTTCGGCAATCAGGTCCGCCACTTTGGCCGCCGCACTGTCGGTGAAGACGATGGGGGCAGGCATTTCGGTCTGGATGTTTTCGGCAACAGCGCTCATGGGGAAATCTCCGGTGATTGCCAAATAGTATAGCGCCGCAGTGGGTTATTCTGGGCAAGGCAGCGCATTAACGTTACTGGCTTTGGGGGTTTGCAGAAGCAAAAAAGCCGCCAGGCGAACCGGGCGGCTTTCGGGCCGAAACAGGTCAAGCGGATTAACGCTTGGAGAACTGCTTGCGACGACGGGCGGAGTGCAGACCGACCTTTTTACGTTCGACTTCACGGGCGTCGCGGGTCACGAAGCCTGCTGCGCTCAGCGCGGGCTTGAGAGCGGCGTCGTAGTCGATCAGGGCGCGGGTGATGCCGTGGCGGGTCGCGCCGGCCTGGCCGGATTCACCACCACCGTGCACGTTGACCTGAATGTCGAAAGCTTCGAGATTGTTGGTCAGCGCCAGGGGTTGCTTGGCAATCATGATGGAGGTCTCGCGGCCAAAATAAGCCTGGATGTCCTTGCCATTCACGGTGATCTTGCCGGAGCCTTTTTTCAGAAACACACGGGCGACGCTCGATTTGCGACGGCCGGTGCCGTTGTTCCATTCACCAATCATTGTTCCGCTCCTTAGATTTCCAGAGCCTTGGGCTGCTGCGCGGTGTGCGGGTGCTCGCCGCCGCCGTAGACCTTCAGCTTCTTGATCATGGCGTAGCCCAGAGGACCCTTGGGCAGCATGCCCTTGACGGCCTTCTCGAGCGCGCGGCCGGGGTGCTTGGCCTGCAGATCGCGGAAGTTGGTTTCGTAGATGCCACCGGGGAAGCCGGAATGACGGTAGTACTTCTTGTCCAGGGACTTGGTACCGGTCACTTTGAGCT